>JAABUL010000049.1_pt1 | contig 204483 bp, 209 predicted proteins | sample 5559151 | NCBI WGS metagenome assembly JAABUL01 (sample SAMN10711876, study PRJNA513368) | rock metagenome | isolation source: Antarctica rocks | place: Antarctica: Victoria Land, Pudding Butte sud | reverse complement strand
GGTTACAGGATGAGGCCAGTAGGCCGGCGCCTAAGTATCAGCGGAAGCAGACGGAGGGGGAGGTTGCTTTTATCGAGGAGTTGGTGCGGAAGCATGGGGAGGATTTTGGGGCGATGGCGAGGGATATGAAGGTTAATTATATGCAGAGGAGTGAGGGGGATTTGAGGAAGAGGGTTAAGAAGTGGCGGGAGAGGGGTGGGGCTGTTTGAGCTTTGCAGGGTGGGTGTGTTTGCGCGTTGGGTGCATCGAAGACTTCAGGCGCGCCTTGTGGATTTTGAGGGACCAGCTTGAGCTTCGCACGATCGCTGGTGTGAGGAAGAATGATTATGATAATGGAACTACCTACACCATGATCATGGCAACACTCACACTACTCCGCCTTGGTGGCTGCAAAGGGCCAGCAGGACGAACTTCAAGACATCGTGCGGGACTCACCTTACCAGTACCTCCGACCTCCAGCAGATTTCTTCTTCTTCCGAGCGTTCGCACTACGGCCTGCTGACGAGGAGGCCTCATTCCGTGGAGATCCCGTGGGCGGCGGGGCTGAGTTCTTCAAACTTAACCTCATCTTCCGGTTGTCCTGGCTCTGACTTTCAGAAGTCTCACTGGAGTCCACGAGCGGATGGCCAAACATTTCTACCAAAGGTCGATTGAACTCTTGGTGTCCGGGATATCCGCAGTCATTTTGGTTTTCGCTGTAAGTAGCGGTGGGAGGCACGTCGTCGAAAGTACCGCATCGCTGCTCTGCTCCTTCCTGGAGATGTCCGGTCTCGAACAAGTACTCGTTGAGGTTGTCTTGGAGGCCGCTGGTGTCTTCGAACCAATCTGAGCTATTCGGGTCGTTGCTACTGGTGATTGATCTGCGAACGGATGTTTTGGCAGACATCGTGGGCTCGGCGGTCGAGTCACTCAGCTCTTCATCACTACCGTATGGGAAGTCCCTCTCGACCTCTCTGTCAACACCCTTCCTTGCCTTCTCATATCGCAGAAACCGATACCTCAATCGGCAATGCTCATTTGAATGACCTTCTATAGCCTCCGCCACCCCGGTCCAATTGGTTCCGTACTTGGCATAACGCTCAAGCAAGATGCTATCCTGCTCCTCGGTCCAAGTGCCAAACATCTGAGGCCTGTAGGTTACCTTCCCTTTCATGAGACTCCGGTATCGGTACTTACAGGGCCTCACCTTACGACCCAAGGTTTCCGCTACCTCTTCCCAAGTCAGCTTATCCTCCTCACAGAGTTTGCACAACTTATCGTCTTCATCCTCGGTCCAACGACGATTATTGTCTCGGGCCCATACATCAAGCCATTGATTAGGGATACTTCGCCATGGAGGATAAAATTCCTGGAACTCCTCCCATATCCCTCCCAACGCCTCCTCGCCGCGTTCAGTGCCCCCGCCGATCTCAGCTTGGCGGGCTATGAAGGCGGCTTTGGACTCATAGGGGACTGGGTATGGGAACAAAAACCACCTGACCCGATCGGCCTTGAGGCACTCTTTGCCGTAGCGCTGTTCGGGCATGTCGCCTTCGCTGCATGGTCGACGCCACCATCGTCTCCACACCATTGGCAATGCAGGTGTTGGGCAGTGAGGCCATTGGGTTCTGGCTGTGTCGTTCTGCCACAGCTCGCTTTTCTCGTCCTTCAGGTCGGCTGGAGGTTGCTTTTGGGGGATTAGAGGCTCCCGATCGCGAGATGTTGGAATAGCAGAGCCTGCGGACGATGCATCTTGGTGGCTTTGGGTCTTGGAACGACGGGTCGGCGCCATAACTGATTGATATCCAAAGATTTGGCTAATAGGATGATGAGATGGGGTGTATTGACGGTCAGGGAGCTCAGTGGATGGGTGGTCTGGGTACTCAATGGGTATGATGTGGGAGATTGGAGCAGTCTTACGGTTCGAGGTACACGGACGCCTTAAGCACAACAGCAGTTTGCCAATCGTGTATGAGCAAAGCACCGAATCACTTCAGCTACACATCGAACAACTCTAGCGGCCTGTGAGTCTCGCAGCTTTTCGACCAGCAGTCATGAGAGTTGTTTGCTGGCTATTGCATATGGCACGAATCGATATGACGGTGAGAGATACATGCTGAGGCACGAGACAAAGAGGGAACTTCCAAAGTCACGGAAGCCATGCATAGCTGTCCTGCTTCAAGGGAAGCACAATACCTACAGCCTGACTCCACGCCTGGGTCTGCTGCACCGGCGGTATACGTATTGGGTTCACATCGTTCGAGTGGCATAAGAGAGTGGATGCATACACCTAACACGGCTAATCAAGAATACTGGTAGGAAAGCAAATCTCAACTCACAGCTTCAGACCTACCTCTGGCCACGAGCTGGACTCTTCGGAGCCTGCATCCCCCGTTTAGCACCCCTGGACCGGTTATCTAGCTCATTTGTATCGGAACGAGATCCATCGCGTTCGGCCCAGGTACGGGAAGTTCCTGCTCTCGCTGTCCCACTACCGCTTGTCGCTGACGGGACAGCATCTCGCGCGCGGCCCTTACCTTTGGATGACCCACCTGCGCCAGACATTCCACCAAGTGGTGCATGATAATATGCTGTCTTGATGAGATCAGGCTCACCGAAAGGATGGAATCCAGCGAACGTGGAATAATCGTCGACACGTGGTGTTGAACCTTCGACAAGCTCCCCTTCCCTCCGTAATTCTCTCATACCAGCAGCATTGGGAATGTTGATACCGCTGCGTGGGTTCAGTGACGTCGAACTCGACACACCAGCTGCTGGTCGACCACCGATAGTTGTGTCCGCTGAGCCAGTTACCTCGGGTACATTAGGATCAGAGCCTTCTATGTCCTCCTCCCTGTCGTATAGTATCCATTCATCTAGATTGACGTCCTCCGATCTAGTATCCCCTGGTCTTGCATCGGTGTTTGCTGGCCTGGGATTCTCGGCACCTTTCAATCTAGAGAGCCTGGCTTCAAAGGCTTTCCTCACTGCCGGATCCTTCATCAAAAATTTAAAATGTTCTTCGCATGCCTGTTCTGAACGCCCATCTACTACTTGAGCTATTCTGTACCAGCTTCCGCCGTGCTTGGCTCTCGCCTCGAACAAAGCGTCTTCTTCTTGCTGATCCCAACGATAACCCTGGCGATGCTCCGATATAACGTTACGAATGGTTTGGTATCGACTGGCGCAGACCTCTGCCGTCCGGCCTAGACGCCTCGAAACCGCCTCTAAGGAGATTTTATCTTTCTCGATGAGTTGCAAGAGCAGCTTGTCGCCTCTCTTGGACCACACTGCAAGCGATTCGGCGTCTTGTTCAGCATCAGTCCTCCATGCAGGGTACAGGCGTCGAAAATCGCTCCAGATTTGCGCGAGCGCCTCGCCGCTTTGAGTGTTGTGAAGCTGGATCTGCCTCTCCAAGAATTCAACCTTGGGCTCATACGGATTTGGACCGAGCAGAGTGTTCCAGTGGCCCACTTTCTTGGAATGGGATAGCCGCTTCTGCGGAGTATCGTCGGTATTGCATGGCTTGCACCACCATCGTCTCCACTGGAGTGGCACAAGTTCTGGGCAGTGCGGCCACTGGATCCCGGAATCATTTTTCCAAAGCGGGTCGTCCACGCCTGTAGGCTGAAGAGGATAATCCGTCGCAGAGGTCGGGAATCGAAGACCAGTGGGTTCCTGGTCAGCAAATGTGTTTGAGTAATTATTTTGTGGCGGAGTCTGAACGCTTGGGTAACGATTTGTCGTTGTCATGGTTGATGAACAAGCCTTTGGCTACTGCTCGATCAGGATGTCTGTTTCCAATGTGAGTGTTCGGTAACGAGTCGTAATGATTAGCTGTTTGAGAGATCTTGATATCATGGTATGCTTGGAGAATATTGAAGGCTCTTAAGCACAGTCGTGGTTTGCTTGTTTCAGTGAGCAAAGCGTCGAGTCATTTTGTCGACGCCGTGGGTCGTAACGCCTGTCAACAAACAGTCATCAAGACTGTTTACTCGATCGTGTCTGACTCGATATCTCGGGAAGCCGGACCAGGCATACAGGCTGCCGGAAGTCTTACTGCCTTGCTTAGGTTGTGGATCATGAAATGGTAGAGGTACCGGATACATACAAGAGCATCTGCAAAGAACACCGACCTACCAAATGAATCTCTGGTGCCATCGCATATGACTTACCTCACCTAGCCCCGAGCAGGTCCTGTCGAAGCTCTCACATCGCTCCTAGCACTGCTGGCGCTTTGGGAGCCTGTTAGAGTCGGATGAGGTGTATCTTCTCCCTCCTGACTCAGGGTAGCCCCGGCTCGAGTAATTCAATCACGACTGGACGTCGATCCTTTCGTTCGAGTGGATGCAAGAATCTGTGGTTCTGTATCAGGCGGCTGGGCTGATGTCATCAAGCGAAGTCTGTGTTTGCGTTCGTCACCCACTGCATCGTGTGACCGTGAGATCTGAGCAGCAATATCTTGACCACTGGTTGTCTCACTTGCTGGTGTTCTGAACATATCTTCTGGTGGATAATCAGCGTCGTCCAGTACCGGGAACCCAAGGCTATTATAGGCATCGGTCTCATCAAAACAGAAAATTGAATCCATGCTAAGTGGCGGACTCGCGCCTTCAAAGACTTTACCCTCTCTCCACAATTCATCCTCGTCTAGCAAGTCTAGCTCACTTCTGTTTTCAAGATCAGTACGTCCACAAGTGTCGTGGGGCAGGACTGAGTCCTGCCCACTGGTCACCATACGACTGCCAAAAGGCTCGGCTGTGGTTGATGGCAACATATCGTTGATGTCTTCTTCGCCATCACGATGCATGTTTACCTCCTGCGTCAAGCTTGATTCTGCTCTCTGATCTGCGTTCTGTGGACTCAGCAGCTCCACATATCTCAAACGACAAGCGACGGCCGATTGACCTGGTACACCTGCAGCTACCTTGGTCCAGTAGTTCTTTGGCTCGTGATTCCCATATCCGGCGGTTCGACTCGACAGGAGCTGGTCTTGTTGCTCAGTCCACATAGGTCCTCGGGGCTTCTTTGTACGGATGGCATCGTACCTGTACTTGCAAGCGTCAACAGAGCGATTTAGTCGTTCTTCGATCTCATCCCAGGAGTATAGCTCTTCTTCTTTAAGTTTCAGGAGCTCGCCGCTGGCGGCATCGTCCCATTGCAGGGGCTTTTCGACAGGTTCACGATTCCTGTAGTACCTCGTTTTACAGCTGTCAGCTGAGCGACCTAGTTCATCCGCAATCTTGGTCCATGGCAATCTCTCCTTGTCTCGGAGTCTTCGGAGCTCCTCATCCTTCTCTGGGGACCAAAAGAAGCTATCATCACTGCCCGGTTTGGAAGCGCGGACTTGCCGCTTCACTTTGGGGGTTCCTGTGCCAGGAGGCATTGTACCCAAACGACTGCGATGCCTTGAATCCGAATCGTTATGAGGGTGATTGGCTTCCGTCGGTGTTATGTCAGCTGTTAATTTATTGCCTTGAGTGATCGGCGCTGTTCTCGTAGGTAGTAGATGAAAGCCCGTAAGCTCGACTTCCGTTGGTGAATGGTTGTTAGTTCGATAGCCAAGGTGTTTGACGGTTCTCACATCTGTCGGGAGTATTGAGCGCTCTTAAGCCAACGGCAGTTTGCTGACTGTCGTTGAAAGGAACATCGAGTCACATTGCTGCGCGCCGTGAGTCGGAGTCCTCCACGACTATTAGTAGCTTGGTAGTCATCGAGTTTGTTTGCTCGGTCTTTCGTACGGACTACGAGGTCAGCGTACCCACGAAGTCGCTCTCATATGCACAAGATGCAAGGCCATGGCAGTATCACTGTAGTCGGACCGCAGAATAAGGTGGATTCCCAAGATTCCTTGTTCATATCAATCTCGATTAGCTAGCAGTATCATAAAAGTCAATCATACGCTTGGATAAAGATATTCCACAACGCCCGGCTGGCCTCAGACCATCACAAGTAAACCCGGTAGGAGAACTCCACTTACCCCGCCGTTATGTCACAGCATAACTGACAGAAGAACCAAACAAGTACAACAAGAAGCAACATGATCAAAAAAGCAACACCTCAAAGCATCATAGAGTCAAGTGGCCATTCCTATATGCCGAGCAGTCGTGTTTGAGTTCATGTCTTGCCGTGGCCCGGCTGCCCAAGTTTCTTTCGTGGCCTCTTCGTTTCGCCTTCTTTGTCCTGGGTCTTCGATCCTTCAGAAGCCGATGGCCGCTTTTGTGATGAGCTCGGTGTTGTTGATGATGTAGCGGTCCGCTGAATAGATGGCTGTGTCGAGCTGCTGCGAATTACATCGTCGCTGGCTCCGTACGCTGTACTACTTGGTGCGGAAGGGCGAGGTAGAGCATCCGGTCTTGCCGGCGCAGTCGATTCTGGTGAAGGACCCGTTTCTGATTCCGGTGTTCCCAGTAGTCGGTTGCGCAGCGCTTTTAAGGAGGTCGAATACTCTATCGCAATCGGTGTTCACCAGCCTTCGGAACTCTTCTCTGTCACGAGGGATATGCTGCAGGTTGAGCTTTCGTTGTGGAGCTAATGGCGGCGGTATGGTGCTTGGCGCAGATTCGTAGGCATGATGCGGGTCCTGAGAAACCAGGCTCGAATTGCCGGCTTCGTTCGGTAGGCCGATGAATCCTGATCCAGCCCCGTCGCTTGGTAGATGAGTAGATGAAGCATCATGAGGGTACAATCCATACTCAATCCCAGCATTGGCATCAATCGTTGTATTCATGTTTCCGAGCATGTCTCCTGATTGAAACTGGCCGAAGAAAGATTGGGTATTGTGGAGAGCGGGGAATGCGAACTCCTGGTCATTCCAGCCGCCGTGGTTGCACGGCATGGCCGAACCCATCACCGTGAGACCTCCAAGCATGGCACTGGTCGTAGAGACTGGCTCATCATCATCGTAGGCTTGCTGCTCGCTGTTGTCTTGCCACTCATCTTCCAGGTCGGGTTCCAAGGTATCTGAAGAGGTCGCACCCAGCTGGAGAGAGCTGTGTTGCTTTGCTCTTTTGCTGAGCATGAGTTGATACTTGGCCTTGATAGCTGGTGGGGTGCGCTTGGGGAAGCGCGGGAAGATTGCGTCCCTGTTTAGACCTTGCGTCTCCTTCAAGCGTATCAGTAAATCTTCCTCGGCAGGAGTCCAAGGAACAACTTTGGTGACTACGCCATTTTTGATCTGAGTATTAGGAGCGAACGTTTGTTGATTTGGATCGTTCTTCGGGACACCATGCTGCTGGTGAGCATCTCCAGGGCGGGATCCTGACATCGGAGCGATTGGTAGGCTCAATATTGACCTGGATGATCTCTGTCGTCGTTCTGCAATCAGTAATGATGTTCAATGCTCACAGTTATAAGCAAAAAGGTATCCGAGTTGATGAAAGTATGAGAACGAAAGACGCTCGTCTGCTACATTGCATTTACCCTATGATGCATGAGCCGCTGTGTTTGCCATAATGAGTCCAGTTAGAGCAACCCTCGTTGAGCAACACCTATGTTTGCCATGTTCGAATGCGAAATGTTCCACTTTGTGACGCAAACACTCTTCGAGCCAACATCCTGTCCATGGTGTGACTGATGGGGTACAGAAATGGACCGATCAACAACTAGCTAGCCGTCAAACTTACTGGAGTTTTGAGTTATGTACTACAAAGAAACTATCTACAAAATAAGCAACTGACACAGCACAACACCATAGAGATGTTGTCGCCTTTCCGCACTGGCGACAGGAACGTACCATCCAAGTAGCCGCAGCAAGAATATGAAGAAGCAGAAAGACAGAAAGGTACACGCCATCAACAAAAACAAAGGGAAGGGTGAGCCTACCTGCACCAGAACACTCCTCTCCACGGCAAGAACGCACAGTCAGGGTCGGATCGGGCTCGTTGTGAGTTTTAAAATCCCTCTCATTGCCGGGGCTTCTTGGGAACGGGAGTCTCAGTGCGGGTCTTGGAACTATTGGAAGATGCCGAGCGCTTCTGCGGTGAGACTGAGGGCAGCGGAGGCCTACCAATTCTCTCCTGGGCCGACAGAAGCCAGTCTGAAGCTGGAGGTGTTTCTGTGATTGCAAGGTCTGGAGACCGATCGGAAGCTTTTTCGGTCATAATCTGTGGTAATGGTCCACTGGTGACAGTAAGGCTCGCAAGTCCACTACTAGTCGACGCAACATGATCGACGGCCCTTTGAAGGCCAAAATTTCTCTGTTTGGCATCCGCATATGCGTCTGCTAAGCAGGGAAATCCTTTGTCGGTCGCCATTTTTCGCAGCTGAGACATCATGGCTATTTTCGATCGACCTGGGAAAGAGCCTTCGACAAAGTTCCAGTGCATATCCTGATTCACTCTCATATCCCACAGTTTTTCTAATCGTTCTTGGCTCCACGGCTCAGGTTCCGCGCCGGCCATTAATTCAGCACGCTGTATCTCCTTCTGAGTTTGTCCTGTCTGGTAAGCAATGCCTTTTATTCCTACACCCTGGAATCTCATATCCCCTATGCTGTTGAAAATCTCTTCCTTACTCGGTTTCTCCTTGTTTGGTTTCTCCTTATTCGGTTTCAACCTACTACGAGCATGCCTTATGGAACCCAGCTTTCGGCCCAGGCGTTGCGCAATCTGTTGCGATGTCTGACTCTGAGCCACCAACTGCTGCAGGAGGTCACGCTCTTCGTCTGTCCAGGGTTCGTTGTGTCTGGGTGCCATATTCTCGGATTCGGGCTCTGCGAATTTACTTAGATCTCCGACAGGCTTGATGTTCTTCTTGTAGAAGCTGCCCCGGAGGCCGTGCGGGTCATCTGGCAGGCGTCCCTTTCCCTTTGCTGCAGAAGACTGCTGAGGAGTGATTGGGTCAGTAGACCCGAAGCCTGGTCCGCGATCCTGAGGTCCAATGTAGCCCTCGGCCATCTCATCGTTCGAATCCCCAGCAGAGTCAACAACTTCTGCGACTCTTGTCGGATTCGAATGAGACGACGTTCGGGAACCGCCGGAGCCTTGTCCTTGGGGAAGATCCTGAGCCGCTTGGGCAAACTGTAGTCCGCGAGGTTGGCAAGAGTCCCGTACTTGGTTTATGTTTGACATTGTGTTAGTGAGTACTCGAGTTAGATGCGGAAAGAGGGTTTTTGTTGGAGAGGTTCAGCTTCCTTATGGCTGGCTCTCTTATACACGGAATCCTCGTCATGCTTGCCACCACGAGTCAGAGCATGCTCAGTGGGAGCCATACGATGTTTGCCATTCCGCCATGGTGAGCTTTGGGTGACTGTTCTCAGGCGCATCGCATCCTCACCGTACACTCTTCCCGTACTGCTTGTACATCCTGACTTCTCGAGGCATGCCACGAGACAGTGGTAAATCCTGGCAGTGTGGTTGTAGGTACCGTCGCTATGTCGTCCTCAAGCAGCCCACCAGCTTTTGAGGCAGGAGCCTGCACAGACCGCCATATCGCCGGTCTCCGATGCTAATGCTCATCGCCACTTCGTTCCTTTGCCAACACGCCGCCGCTCAACAAGGCGATTCATTCTGCTGTTGGCTCGATGGTGTGTGTAGAAGGGAGGGCGCCGTTGCGGAAGCGTAGATGGAGTGAAGGGAGGAGGCGAAGCTTTGACCACCCACTGAACACAGAAACAGACTGCACAGACAAGATGATTTCATTTGAGAAGACTACATAGATAATTCAGACATACAAACAATCGCTATGAGAACCCCAAAGTATCAAGAAGCCTTCACTCCCACAAGGACGAGATCGAGGGAGGTACAATTGTGGCACATCGCTCTGTCGTCCATGTAGGTCAAAGTGACCCGTAAAAAGCCTCTCTAGGGCGGCATCATACCATCAAGCGTCATGCAGACCTCTGAAAGCTTTGGGGCTCGATCACAGGTTCGAACTACCTGCAAACAGTGCCACGCCCGGCCTTTTCAGCCCTTGTGTAGGGACCTTACGCAAGCTAACCCTACCGTGCCGGTTTCATTCTTGAAGGAACACTGAGACCTGAGTTGTCGATCCGAAACTTTGGATGCAGTATGTTCTGGTCTGGGTCACGAGGCGCCAGTCCGCGAAGAGGAGCGAGCGTGTCGCCTGTCGATGAGTCATCGTGATCCTCTCTCGCTCCCGGCGATGGTAGGAGTAATTGACTGACTGATGGCAGCGCTGAGCCTTCGGAGGCGTAACTTTCGGAGGTAGGCTGAGTGGGGTCTGATGGTAGGACTTCATGATGGTGCCGCTCTCCGAGCTGAGGCTGCCCCGAGTGTCCATGCGCTATGTTGTCTTCAACGCGGCGGTGGGAACCCGCAGCGTCGTGGACTGGCCATGGTGCCGATCGCTCATATTGCGTTTGAAGAGGAGACGGATTTGTAATTGCAGCCGCTAGAGGTGCATCAATGGCGACAAGAGAGACACCTTTCGTGAGATAGTGCCACCTTAAAGTGACTGAGGAGGGTGAGCGAAACGTGCCCAGGGATGTCACAGCCTGAGCAATGTCGCTGAATTTTTTAGATGTGTTTCCGGCTCCGCCGGTTTTCATATGGAATATAGTATTGTCTTCCTCCAGGCTGTACCAGGTAATTCCTTGCTTGGTACCTTTGCCGGTATACTTACTCTTGGGGTGGCCCGTGGATACTGTTCCAGAGTGGTGCGCATCGGCTGCACTCCAACTAGGGTAGAGATCCTGGAAAGTCCTCCACTTTTCGCTTGCTACTTTGCTATTGCCTCCAGAAACACCGTAGCGTGATGCTTGGCGCAACCAATAGCACATCCATGGCTCATAGGGGAGCGGCGTATGGAGGTTATCTAACTCATGTCTGTTCTGGATGGCAAAATATCGCTCGATCGGAGAATCGTTACCTGCAAAGGGCTTGTGATACCACTCGATCCACTCTGCAGGAAGAGACGTAGGACACAGGAACAGGGGAGCTGACCATGACTTGTCGTGCACACCACGGGGCTGGGAAGCTTTCTCGGGATGTTCGCGCTGACTTGGCCAGTCTGGAATCTGTTGGTTAAGATGCGGCACCGCCCCGAGCCACCGCAAACTAGGCTTTCCATCCTCAGAAAATTGCCATAAGGGGTTCAGTGGTTGGGACATCTCAAGCCGTGATTTGTTCTGTGGAGCGGTAGTTCCGGGTATACTCCAAAGTCCTGAAGAAGGTGATGCAGCCCTGTCAATGGTGTTCCCGAGCAGATGGGCTATTGATAGATAAACAGTGTGCTGATCTTGTGGCCTTCGAGTATGTCGAATGATGGAAGAACACTCCCGCCCAGGAAGCTGGGGTGTCTTGTAGATCACACTGCCTGTTTGCTGTTATCAGAACGACTGCGAGCATGGATGTCAGTCAAATGTGACTAGATCTCGGAGTCTTCTCAACGTTTGCTCCAACGTCATGTCCTATTGCAACGCTGTCATGTGTACTCGTCAGCTCAACGTATTGACAACGTTCCGAGATCACTCACCCCGACCATTCGTGTTGACAAGCAAACGGCAAATGCGTCCACGATGAATTGAGAGTAGGTTGTAAAGAAGTATGTATACAATCGCTGTCGCATATATTGAGGCACCTAGCACGCTGCAACCCAGCTCCACTTCCGCGAAGGGGCATCCGGACCCCAATTGGTGAGTTGACTTTGGTTGTACATACTGCGCCTTGTGCTGGTTCGTTCACGTTGCCGAAGATTGAAAGCATAGAGTGTTGGATGTGCGGTTCCGACACCATTGCCAACAGTCTATTGGGCAAAGCTGTCTATGACAGTTAGCCTCGCCGTACTGGCTTGTTACCCATGGAATCACTCGGACCTGCATTGTCAATGAGGTAATCTGGGTGCATTGCTTCCAGTTTGGGTTCTTCAGAAGGTCTTCCGCGAATGGGGGCTAGCAAGCCACCGGCCGATGAGCCTGGCATCCCGGGTTGATGAATAGTCTGCTGAAGTACTTGACCGACTGGCGGTAGTATCGAAAGCTCTTCCGGAAGCTCATCCGGCAGCGGGGGCGCTCTGGTAGGTGGATAGGCGCAACCACGCGATAGAGTATTCCATTTGTAGTTCAGAGCACCGCCATTCCGCTTAGTTGTGAACTTTGCAGCAATTTCCGCAAAGCTGGCCTCGGGCTGATCGCTCTTCACGTATAAAAGCTCAGCCTCCTCCTCCTGACTATATCCTTTTGGATGGTTGTAGAACTTGTCAAGGCGTAGAGCGTTCACTTTCCCGGTGTTCCGCGAATCGACTGCGTTCCAAAGAGGAAATACGTCTTGAAACGCCCTCCACTTCTCAGCCGCCGCTCGGTTGTTCTCCGGGGAATTTCCGAAAAGCATTTCCGAAAAGCCAGACCTGGCGAAGCCAATAGCACATCCAAGGCTCGTATGGTAGTGGCGTGTGGAAACGGTCCCAGTTTTGCCGGTCTTGAACAGCATAATACCTTGTGTATGGGTTGTCGTAGGCTGAGAATGGCTTGTAATACCATACGATCCACTCACCAGGTATGATGGCTGGAATTAGTGGATGAGCTGCTAACCACGCCTTACCGGAGACGCTGGCGGGGTCGAAGCGGCTTCTGCGCCGTGAAGATGGCTGTGGCCAACTTGGGATGTGTCTCTCGAGGTAGGGCACAGTCTGGGGCCATCTCATGTTGAACACTCCATCCTTGTCTCTCGGAAATATATGGTCCATGGACACATTCCCGTGAGGCGTTACCCCCTCGATAGTATAGCAGTGAGTGCGTTCGTATTGCTCAATGCTGTTGACCAAAAGATAAGTAGGCGGCGAGCCGATTGGTTGGTCATGATTACAAATCTGGCACAACTGGGCCGCAATGCCCAAGGCGGTGATATCCTTTGGCATAGTGCTATTTGGAACTGGGCACTTCATGAGGCTGCCCATGCCTGGCAGCAACTGAGTGTGCTCACACCGTGGGCATTCATTGAACACCTTCCAGCACATTTCGCAGGGATTATTGAGGTGTCGGTCTCTTCGATCAGGATCGTATCTTCAATCGTGATGCAGGTCTCCGAAGTAGAGGGTAGTGTGCGAGTGTCTGAGATGATCGTGTTGGTATGAAAGAGTGCTCGACAGACCAGTATTACCACTCGTATATGTAGCGTCGAGGAGTCGTTTGCTGAAGGTGAATGACTGATCCACACCTGTGTCACACCGGTGACCGAGTCCGTGAGTATTCCGATGGCGATCGTGTGGCCCTGACCACTCGGTCCCTGCGACATCTCACGGCACCGGCAAATAAAATGGATATCAACAAGCGAACGGCTTCGCAATCTCCCCAGAAGCATACGCCTCTACGATCGCTCTCACAGTGACATACATGCCGGCCACGCATATGAACTTTTGCTCGCAAGGAGGACATGTTAGCGGATGTCTCAGAGGTCTTAGAAGGATGGACTTTTCCAAGAGCGTACTCACCGCACCAGCCACACCGTCAGCACCGCCAACGTAGTCTGGAACCACTTCCGCTTCCATGTCCTAACACCATGCTCATAATGATAGGAGTCGTGCAGCCAAAACATCCCCGCGATCCCGTAGGTAAACCACGCCGCAAACAACGACGCAGCGATCCCGATCAGGTAGTTGAAGATCGGCACTCCGACGGCCAGCACGAATGCAGCGCCGTTGAAGATCACCACGAGAGCCGCCCAGGTGCCCCAGCCGACTACGGTGTGAGAGTGCAGGTGTTTCGAGTTCCGGAAGAAGCGCACGAAGCATAGCTTGCTCGCCGTATGTGCGTACAAGCTTCCAGCGATCCAGAAGTTGAACAGCGCAGCGCCGTATGCTGCTTTCTGCCACTTCGGCTCGAGCGAGCTGAACGATGGACTCAGCACTCCGTTCCCGATGAAGGCGTACGTCACAGCTGCGAAGACCGCATAATACGTCGTAGCGAAGCCTTGTAAGGTGTAGGCAGCTTTCATGGCGTCCTGCGGCCTCTTCATCTCCGAGACCATGATGAAGAACATGAAATGGCCAGCGTAGGCGAAGACAGGGTTGGTGATGGAGATGAAGGCCTCGAAGAAGGTAGAGTTCTGCACGATGCTGATTTCGTGGCCAGGAGTTGGGTGCAGGCCAGCGCCGACCATGCCGACGATCCCGGCGACGAGTATGGAGACGCAGGAGGCGAGGCTGACCCAGGTCATGTGGTCGAGTGTTCGAGGGAAGGACATGATGAGGGTAAAGATGGCGTATATGCCTGATTCAATGATTAGCCCAGACCAAGCATACTGGTCGGCGCAGGGGTGGAGAAGGAGTCTTACCAGTGCCCAGAAGCGGACAGATCGTGCCGTTACTCAACGAACTGATAGCGATCTGCCCAGCCAGAAGTTGTCCACCAGTGGCGAACACGGCAAAGACAATCGTGCCGAACGCCAGGACTTCTCTTCCGATTGGTCCAAACAGAATCTTGCCGGCGTCGCCCATGTTGTGAACCTCCGGATGCCTCATCTTAAACTTGACAAGCAGCCACGAAGTATACGTCGCAAAGACACCAAGAAAGATGATCAGGATCAGCCCAGGCACAATACCGACCACGGCCAGCGACGAAGGCAACGAGAGCATGCCGTTTGACACGATCTCAGCGATCATGAGAACTGCTACCATGGGCCAGCCGAGGGTCTTGTACTTGATCTGCCGAACCTGTAAGCATTTGATCTCCAATGAAGTGTTGTTACCATACATCATGGCCCTCCTCATGCCCAAAAACATCTCGATCATCATACCCGCCCGGCCTACCGCTACTCGCATTAACGACTCGCCCATCAGGACTGGATCCATCTTTGCCTTCCTCGTAGCCGTACTCGCCGTAGCGGTACTTCTCTGCCATCTTGTCAGCTACCCCGATCTTGCACACAACACGTGAGTCTCTTTAGTTGTCAAGCACGTCGAAGCACATATGAGCATACTGAAAGAAGGAGAAGATGGAAGATGACGAAAGCGACATCTTATATACATCCCTACCTCAGATAAGCGACCCTTGCTACTCCGTGTTCTGGCCGTCGGCGTGGCATGATTGTTCCTCGTGTCAAGAGGTGGAGTTGGCGGAGAGTTTAAGCTAGTGCCGGGATAGGCAGGTAGAAAAAGTTCTGGCCCGTGCTTGCCAATCGAGGCCCGCGCAAGAACGAGCGGTCGAAGTGATCGGTCAGTTTTGTACCTTCGTGCCCTCGTGACCATGTCAAAGTGACAAAGGATCGAGGTTTGAAGCTGTTGGCATATCATGCATTACCCAAGATGATATTCAAATGCTGCAGTGGTATCAAACGCTCACCAAATAGCTATCCAAACGTGCTACAAAGTATCCACAACCGACTCTCGTGCTCTTAAGCATTCGCTGATAGCCCAGACTGGTATCTCTCTCACAGCACGCGCTGTCATGCAAACTCCCGCCGCAGGCTGGTGTCCAAGTGTCAAAGCTGACCTGAATACCCGCCTGCTGTGTCTCGCTGCGGTGTCCGTTCCGCAGCCTTCTCAATTTCTCGATGCAGTCTGTTCCGCAGCCCCTCCGTTCATAGCCTTGTCTCCAGCACGCGGCTCAGTGCGTCGAAGCAGCCACAATGGCAAGCTCACTTCGGAGGCAACTTGACATTGCTGCTCAACCACGCCAACCCCTCGAAGATACCCTCACCAGTCGTCGCGCAGCTTGGTTCGACCTTCCAGATATGGTTCTTAGCGATCTCGTTCAGTCTCAGCTCCTCGGAAACCTGCTGTGGCTTGAGCGCTACACCCAACACTGTCAGCAAACTACCTCACCTTCCCCATACATGTACACTCATCACTCACCACTAGCAAGATCCTGCTTATTCGCAAACACCAACAACAACGCATCCTTCATCTCCCGATTCTCAATGATCGTCTTCAGCTCCTCCCGCGCCTCCTTCAACCTATCCGGGTCATTGCTGTCCACCACGAAAATCAGACCCTGCGTGCCGGAGAAGTAGTGCCGCCACAGCGGACGGATCTTGTCCTGGCCGCCGACGTCCCAGACGTTGAATTTGGTGTTCTTGTAGGTTACGGTTTCGACGTTGAAGCCGACAGTGGGGATGGTGGTGACGTCGGAGTCGAGCTTGAGTTTGTAGAGTATGGCTGTGCGCATTCGTAAGTATCATGATATGGACATTGAGGGAGAGGGGCCAGGCGACGTACTCGTCTTGCCAGCCGCATCGAGCCCCAGCATGAGCAACCGCATCTCCTTCGATCCGAAGATCTTGCTCATGATCTTGGAGATGTTCCCGCCCATCTTGTCGGTCTTCTACGAGTTGCCGCCGCAGTGAGGTTGCTTTGCTATGCCAGTGGCCGTTGAAAATGCGATTTCAAGTTATTCTTGCTGTGGTTCCCGCTGTCGTATATCCTTCAATCGTTGACGTTGTATACTGTAGTGTATTCGCAGTCGGGATCCTCAAACGTTTGTTTCTCCTTTTCGGTCCCGTTGGCTCGTGTACTGCGCAATGAAGGACTGAGGTGAGGGTCGCAAGAACCAGGAGGTTTTGATTAGAACAGATTTGGCGAACTGTTTTAACCCCTCGATGCGACAGAATGGTGTTGATATTCCATGCACTCCTTCCCGCTTGCTGCCGCCCGGAAGAGGCCGAGATGCTTGTCTAGCCTGATTGGGGTTTGATCATGTGAAATACATCTGTTAAAGTTAACAGCAGAACAGGCGTCACATGTAAAGAGCAGGGATGGTAGAAGTGGGACACCAAGCTGCGAAGTCGAGCGAAATCAATGGTCACATTGGACTACATCGACTATACATTCCTATAGATCAAAATCCGTCGTCAATACCTCGCCCCCTCTCCTCCCTAATCCTCCTCCCATTAACATCCCACCACCACCCATTCGCCCCATCCCTCCTCTCCCTCCCCTTATCCTCCTCCGTCTCATCCCACGGCTTCGGCGACAAGATATAATGCACATTCTTCACCTTCTCATCCCGCCAAATCGCATCATGCACGCCCTTCCACCGCATCGTCTTGAGCGCGTTATATACATATGGCAGCGCGACCCACCTCCCATGGAAAACGTCTCCCAACAAACTCTGGTCCGAGAAGTCGTAGCTAGACGTCTTCTCGTCGGACATCGCGGCGACGATTTTGTCGTAGACGTGCGTGCTGGGGACAACGACTTGGAGGCCGCCGTTTGGCATTGTGATGCCTAGGTCTGGTGGTGCGCCTTCGGTTTGGGCTTTTTCTGGGGAGCTGTGCTGGGATGTGAAGGCGCAGTTCTCCGGTGTCCAGTCCTTTGGGTAATGCGGTTTATTCAACGGGTTGCATAAACACGCATGGCTCGCCGCAAACACCCTCCTCCCCTCGCCTTTCTCCTCAGCCGAGTCGAGAGGTATATCCATCAATTCGTCCATATTTTGCAGACAGATCATATCGCTGTCCAACTGCACCACGCGCTCATACTCCACCAAGCTGAACGGTGTGAGTTTGCTCCAGCAGTCGTAGAAGCGCGGGTCATTGGTGAAGTCCTTGTGAGCCGCGGGGAGAAGGTATGGGATCCGTTTCCGAGGGATGCTCCTGCGGTCGAGAGCTGTGATACCTTCCTCGGGGAAGCTGTCCGTGTAGAGAGCGACGAGAGGGTACTTGGAGCCCGCGTATTTGAGCGAGGCGTCGAGGGTGAGGAGGCCGGAGAGGTAGGCCGTGTTCGTTATGAGGGTCGTCCAGACTTTGGGACTGTCTACGGCGCGGGATGGGTCTGGGTTGGCCTGGGAGGCTGCGCCGTTGGATGTGGTGTCGGCCATGGTCTCGGTGGTATGGTCTATCGGGTTGAGAGTTTTCTTGGTATCTTGCAACCTAGACGGCCGCACACAGTGAAAGACCTACATTTTGTAATCAAGACAGGAACCAAGGCTCAGGTAAAGTTAGTTCTCAATGAAATCTTAATCAAAACCTTGGTCAGATCTTAGCGCAACAAATGCACGACGTCAGTGAAAGCTTGAATGAGGGCTCGGTGTCGGGTATAGCAAGATAAGTCCTTCGACGACGAGTCATCACTATTTGACCGTGCTTGTGTTGAGTATACTCCTCTGAGGCCTCGTTTCTAGTCGAAGCAACATGAGTAGATTCTGCACACTCAGCAGTCCCGAGATACCTTGATGTCTGCGACGGTAAAGGATGTCACATCCTTGCCAATGCCAGCGACGACGAGAAGTGAGAATGAGGGCATAGTAAAGCAGTCGCAGGGTGGTCGAGCCTACACGGGCTTCGTAGCAGGAGTGTTTTCTGGTATTGCGAAGTTGTCTGTTGGGTACGTTGCGATTGAGCCTGAAGCAATTACCACCTTTCATTGACAAGCCACAGACACCCCTTCGACACAATAAAAGTCCGCCTCCAAACCTCAACCAAAACCCAATTCACCGGCCCCATCGACTGCCTCATGCAGACCATCCGAAAGGAAGGCATCAACGGCATGTACAAAGGCGCCACCCCACCCCTTATAGGCTGGATGTGCATGGACTCCCTCATGCTCGGCTCCCTAACCCTCTACCGCCGTCTCCTCAACGAGCACGTCTTCCAACCCCTCCGTGCCCACCCTGGCCACCCCTCCATCTACCTCCCCGACGCGGACCGCAAGCGCCTTCCTCCGGTAGGCCACGGCATGGCAGGCATGCTCGCAGGCTGGACCGTCTCGTTCATCGCTGCGCCAGTCGAGCACGTCAAAGCCCGACTGCAAATTCAGTATGCGTCTGATAAATCCAAACGACTGTACACTGGCCCAATCGACTGCACGAAAAAACTCCTCCGAGGCCATGGGGTGCCGGGGTTGTGGCATGGGTTAAGCGCTACGCTGTTGTTCCGGACGTTCTTCTTCTGCTGGTGGGGATCCTACGACATCATCACTCGCGCGCTGCAGAGGAACACCAACCTCAGCACGCCCGCGGTGAACTTCTGGGCAGGCGGGCTGTCGGCGCAGATTTTCTGGATCACGAGTTATCCGTCTGATGTGGTGAAACAGCGGATCATGACGGATCCGCTTGGGCCGGAGAGGAAGTACCCCCGGTGGAAAGATGCAGCGAAGAGTGTCTATAGGGAGGGAGGCTGGAAGGGCTACTGGCGAGGGTTCGTGCCGTGCTTCCTGCGCGCCTTTCCGGCGAACGCGATGGCGCTTGTGGCGTTTGAGGGGACGATGAGGTATTTGAATTGAACTTGATGCTATAGATATAGAGCTGGTTTCCGTGATAGAGAAGATTTCTGGATCAGACATTACCCGTCTGCGCGCGTGACAGAAATGGACGTCCTCACTCAATCGCGATATAGCATCTCATATGCCTGACCCGGCAACAAAAAATGCTCCAAGAGCGCCTGCCGCTACCCCTTCCGTTTTACACTCGAGCTAGACCCTCACATCACACCAGTGAATCGCCGCACGCCCTTCGTCATGAGCGCTTTTCTCCCCCTCCGTGACGGGATCACATCAACTATTGGATAGTAAAATCCGTCCGCCAAGTTGTTGGCCAAGTTTGAAAGACCCAGACTATTTCCTAGCGGTCCTAGGAAGCCTTCCTGCTCAGGTTCGTTGTACATTTGTTGGTCTTGCTGGTATTGGTGCTGTTGCGGATATTGATACTGTTGTTGAAGTTGCTGTGGATGTTGCTGCGGAAGTTGCTGTGGATGTTGTTGCGGATGCTGCTGTTGTGGCGGAGGTGCAAACGGGCTGGAAAATGGTATGGGCGTGCTATTCATGCTAGCATGATAATGCGCTGGCGATGGGAATGGAGTCATGAAACGCGGCTGTTGGTGGCCCATATTATGTGATAGGTGATATTGTTCCGGGGACAGCCAGGCCTGCTGATATGGGCTTTGTTGCTGTTGTAGATGTGTTGGTAGTGATACTGTGCGAGGGGCGCTCTGGCGATGCTGTGCGGATTCTGCGGACGTCGGAGGTAACATCATAGATGTGTCCTCCGGTGGGCTATCACAGAAGTTTGCGCTATCATGTCGTGGTGGCAAAGCTGGCTTGACTTCAATGTCCATCTGCCGTGGTTCTTCCTCCAGAACTGGGTAGCTCCGTCGCGATGAAGTGGCGATCTGGATCTGGTCATGTTGGCCTGGCTCGTACGAGGGCTCGAATGCTGGTTCGTCGTTCATGGCGACTGTCTTCGGGCTGACCTGGTCATCGTCCTGCCCAGGAAGCGGTCCTTTCTTATCCGAGATAGGGCTCAAGATGGTGTAAGCCGCGTCGGCATTCATGGTGCCCATACGACGCAGATGCCGCAGCATGATCTGGTAGTATCCTTTGACTTCGCTGGCATCGTACTGTCGCTGAGCGATAGCTAGTAGTGGACGGAAGATGTCTGTAGGAATCTCGGGTGCGGCCTGATACGATGGTGGCGGCACTGATCCGCTGTCCATCATGATGAACGATGTTGTCCGTCTTCCCGCTGGTAGTAGTTGTTATGAAGCTCTGCTGCTAAAGGTTCGAGAAATTATCAGCCTGGGGAACACTTGGGTGACCGAGGTTTTGTGCGGGAAGCGAATGCAGCACTGATTGAACGAATGCGAAGACATATAGCAATCCTTTGCAAGAAGAATGGTCGCATCTCAGACAACACTCTTATGCTTTGGCTGCCGGCGAGCCTAATTTTGAGTAGGATGAGAAGGTTCAGTGTACCTGCAGAAGTCGTTTCCAAAACTGTAGATCCCGCGAGCGCGTGTCAGTGCAGAGTGAGAGGAATGTGAAGCTGTTCCTGCATGCAATCGAAATATATGGTCCGTTTTGAGAGCTTCCAAACAAGTTGTTGAGATTGTAGGTAGGAGGAAGAAAGAAAAGGAAAATACCAAACGCATCTATGCCGCTGCCGCAGGTCTGCCATGGTGGTGGAACAAGCCGTGCTAGCGGGGCGGAAAGTGGGTGGGAGACATGGTATGTGGCGAGCTTGCAGAGCTCCCAAGCCTTCCATAGCCGCGATATCTGCGAAAGATGGAGGTAGCGAGAAATGTGTGAAGGCGTATGAATGCTGTGTCAGCACTAAGGCGGTGGACAGGCCTCTCGGCTGGCTCGGTGGGCGTCCAAGACTTCGAGGAAAGATCTTGGCGTAGAAAGAGAGGATCCATTGTTGCGACGAAGGATGTGAGCGCCCGAGAAGTATTTGCTAGGCCGCATGAGATACCTTACTTATCGCAAGTCCAGTCTAACCTCACGGCCTATAATAGCTCGAGCTGCAGTCGCTTATGCGGGGTCATCAAGTGGCTTCCACGTGATGGTGATAGCAGGAGACTGAGTAATGGCGGTGAGTAATAAATCGTTTGGTTGTCGAAGAGCCGCATGCTACAGTTCGTTATCACGAACGTGAATTGCTTGAGGTTGCCCAGTTGGAATGTCGTTGGCTGAAGAGACGGTTCGCAAGTGCTCAAGTCGCGCGCTGCCGGAAGCTGGCGGCAGTCGTGACGAGCCCGGTAGGCTACGAGAAATGCTTCTCTATGTCAAATTGGCCTGTCTAGGCAGTTGTTGACGACTTCGATGGATGTGACGAGTGCAGTGTGCTGAGCTAACGTTCGCCGGCATGCTCGACTGCGAGATGCAAGCCTCGCGGCTGTGGCACCGAAGTGCTGGAGCTTTTGGACCGCTACCATCCGAAAGCGCTCGTCTCGATGTGGCAAACCCGAGCACGATGCGTAGCGCATGCCTGCTGATACCTGCGACGTGGTTGATGAACTCGAACTCCAGGACGGAGAAGACTCGGGAATGTTGTATACAGGTGGGCCCGTGCTCTGGACTTCCTGTACCGCAAGAAATGTCGTAAACTCCATCGCAACTTCTCCTGCTCCTTCATGTTGTAGCTCCCTTTCTCTTCTACTCCCTCATCTTGATCTACCCCATAGTACTACTCGGATTCTCGCGACATGAACGTGCCGCCTCTGCTTCTGTGTCTACCAGCGAAAGGCAGCTCGCCGATTCCGATGAGTGCGCCAAAGAGTTTTCCACGCACCAATAGAGATCAATCTAGGTCAGCAAATGGGTAGGCTGGTACCAGGACGGCGGTAGTAAGGAAGCATGGCCTCAGTCATGGCACACTCTGATTTTTGCTTTCAATAACAGCCTCCCTTATTGTCTCATTTGTCTTTTCCCATCATCGCTGGTCCGTCATCCCGTTCATCTGCTCAATCTTGCCGCCCGAACACTATAATACCCCTCGAAGACGGGAGTTTGCAGAGATTACAGCTTCAGTAACAATGGCTCTCGATTTTGCGAAGCAGATGTCAGAACAAGATCTTGCCTCGGGCCCGCTGGCAGGGCCACATTGGCGACCCACCGTGCGCAGTATGTTGGCCGACTCGACTACGCATCAGATCGCAGCTCACACGAAACGTCCGACTCCCGGGACCACTCTCTCGCACTATCAGAATCTCCCAAAGGAGCTCCGAGACAAGATCGAAGAGCACCTAACCGACGACATTGACCTGGTCTGCCTTGCCCGAACCTGCCGAAGGTTGCGGTTCGAATGTTTGAGCCAGAACGGCATAACAGCCCTGTCATCTGTACAAACACACCAACTCCGACTCCGTCTGGATCGTGGGTTTGCTCCCTCGCTTTGGGCACAAGAGAGCTACAGGGGGAAGCTCAGCACTTTATATGCTACATGCAGCTACTGCAACATTCTCCATCCACGTGGCGACTTTTCACCTGATCAGCTCGCCCTTCGACCATCGATGCGGCGTTGCATCGCTAGTCTCCGAACACACCTCATCTGCGGCAACTACTGGGCTTTGCCGGACGAGCTCCGCGAAATACTGACCCGGCTCATACTTCTACAAGAGACGAGTGATGGCAAAAAGTGCTCGATACACACCGTCGCTCGGAAATATGTAGGTATCCGGCGTCTTGAGCCAGATGTGATAGTGCCAATACGCAGCCTCGTGGAAAGCATCCCAGGACCACCCGATCGCGCAAAGTTCGTCCTCACCAACAGCGGCCTGACTTTCACCCATCATATCCATCAGCGGGCCGCGAGTAGGTCGAACTCCCGCGGTCTTGCACACCTCGACTCCCCCGGCTCAAAGATATGTCCACACATGAGTGGTGGTCAAGCCTTCAAGCTTCTACGTACCCTCGACCGCAATTTCGCTACTGGAGGCACGTTCCTTGCAGGGTGCGAGAAAGGCAACTGTAGAACAAAGTTTGGATGGTCCAATTGTTCGAACTCTTTTGTTCAGTCACCAATGCGCCTCCGATATTTGTGTATCGACATCGAGAGGACGATAGGATGGGTCGAGACGCTGGGTGACGGACTCTGGAAGGGGCCAGCCGTGAATCAGCACCGGACAGTTGGTCAAGAAAGTTCCAGAAGAATATTGACACCGAGTGAGAGACGCAGCTTCAATCGTCAGATGGTCGAGCAGATTCGCGCCAGTGCTCGGTCGTAACAAGATGGGGATTGATCGGGCTTGTGAGACCAAACACGCCAAGCAACGTCACTTCATGTCAAGCATGTGATCGCACGCTAAGTCAGTTGGGTATCAAAAGTTCTCGGATTTGCAGAGCGACTTCACAACTTCAAAGAGTCTTCGATCAAGATGTCGGGTATCCAGCCTCACTGGCGACCGTCAGTAAATGCTGCGCTGGCAGTCTATGCGGCGCCGGCGAAATCGAACTCATGCAGCGGCCAGTCCAGTCCCCGTTACGTCAATCTCCCACAGGAATTGCAAGACATGATCGGTGAATACCTTTCGCCCGTCGATCTATTCTGCTTGGACCGCACCTGCCGTAAATTGCGCCAGCAGTCGTCGCGACCCACCGACCTCAGAGACATTGGCCAAGAACCACTTCAGATGCACAGTTTGCGTGCTCGTCTAGACCGCGAGCACTATCCTCAACTATGCCACATGGAGACCGAAGGTGCACTGTTTCCAACCGTCGCCGCATGCAGCTTCTGCATGGATATTCATCCACGTGCATGCTTCACATCCGAGCAGCTCGGTACTACACCACACACCCGCCGCTGCACCTCGAGCATAGGTGACATCTTGATCTGCGGCGATTACCGGACATCTGCGGAGGAACTGCGCGACGTGCTCTCCCAAGCCGAGCTCCGCTATGGCAACGACAACCTCGGTCCTGGGTTCGACACAGTCTTGACTGAGTGGCCCCATCGTGCCACTACTCTCCTATGCAGTAGTCTCATACGAGACGTTTTATCGCTCGATTCGACGTACACAACCTACAGCCTGACTTTTGCTGGGCTGATATTCACCCACAATTTCGTCCTGCAGTTGAAACCTGCGAACACGTTCATGTACTTCGACTCCCTCGAGGACATGGCCTCGCTGCAAACTGGAACCGGCGAACTTCCAATTTGCCCACATCATACAGTCTACAGTGCGGCATCCGCCATCGAGGAACAGGCTTCTATGAATGCAACACTGGTTGAGTCCGGGGTCGAGTGCAGGAAAGAGGGCTGCAGCACAATTTTCGAGTTCATCGTTGTTTCAGACAATCCCGTCGAGCGCACAATGTGCCTAAAGGTTCAGAGGGAGTTCGGGTGGTTGGAGAGCGTCGCAGGCAAGCTTTAGGGGACCGAAGTGCCAGCACAAGAGATGAGGGAGAACTGCATTGCTGTGGGATCGCATGGCTGAACAAGGATTGTGACAGCACGTTCCTCGCGGCACAGTCAATCGGTCAAAGGCGATTCGGGTGGTCGGCGAAATGGAACACAGAACCAAGTGAAAGCGGCAGAGAGATGAAGTATCGGACGGCCATGAGGCTGTCCCACCAGCGAAGACTTATGATAATAGTCTCGTAATAACTGCCGTCAGCCTACTCTACCGTTTATCTTGACTCATCTCCCCATACTCCACGCCCATTCTCATTATTTCTTCCCAAACAACGCCTCCCGCGTGTCATAAGTATATTTCAGGTCCAAATGCCAATAATTCGCCGTCGTCGGCTGACACACCGCCCACGCCTGGTCAAGCACATCCACCACCTCTTGCGGCAGCGGCCCTTTCTGCAGATCCGCCATATTCTGCTCCAGCTGCTGCTCGCTCGAGACACCGACGATGATCCCATCGTTCCCGCCGTCCTTGATGTTGAGGGAAGAGTGATGCGTAAGCCAACGGAATGCAGTCTCCAGAAGAGTGAGGTTGTGCTTCTGCACCACCGGCTCGATCATCCGTAGAGCATCGAATGTAGCGTCTTTGAAGTACCGCTGGCGGTAGTTGGCAGCGGTCTTGGCGTTGCCGGCGTCGCTGAAGCGGCCGCCGTCGTCTGGGGCGATGTCTTTGGATTTGTACTTGCCGCTGAAGATGCCGCCGGCTATGGGGTTATAGACGACCACATCGAGCCCGTATCTCCGGCAGACGGGAATGAGTTCTGCGTCGAGAGATCGTGTGATGGCGTTGTACATGCCCTGGTAAATGGTCGGCCGTACCCAATTGTTGTACTTGCAATGCATCACCACCTCCGCGACTTCAAAAGCGGTGAAGTTCGACAGCCCGAGTTGCACGAATTTGCCCTTCTTGTGCAGCTCATCTAGCTTCTTCAGTGGCTCCGTGAACGGCAAGCTACGGTCTGCAGCGTGCAGGTAGAAGATGTCTACACAGTCTGTCCCGAGCTCTGACAGGCTCTTGTTGAAGCTCTCCTCGAGGTTGGAGGCGGAGTGGTTGCCTGCGGGAACGGGATAGCATTTCGTGGCGATGCTGAAGCCCTTTGAGGCGTAGTCTGCAGAGCGTGTCCAGGCTTCTTGCTTGCCGTTGATGTAGGTACGGGCGGTGTCGAGCTCGGTGTGGCCTGCGGATATGAATTTTTGGAGGATGGAGTTGTAGGTGTCGAGGGAGGTGATGCGGGCGCCGGCGTCGGTGTCGGGGCTGGGCGGGAGTCAGTGGTGGGAAAGACGGGTACAGATGAGGATAGGTACTGACCCGAATGTCATTGTTCCCAGGATGACCCGAGGGCCCTTGCCCGTGGATGTTAGAAGAGGCATTGTTCAGTTTGCTTTATGATGATTCTGCCAAGAGTCTTGGGGTGATGTGTTTTCTGGATATGAGCACGAAGGCCACGAGATGTATGGTGAAAGAGTGAGAGATAGAGGAAAGAGGACGAGCAAGGGAAAGAGCTGATCAACAACCTGCCTATTCAAGCAAGGAAAGCTATTTCATCATCGCCCGCAATCGGAGAGTACGAGGAAAGTTCAACTGAGCTCTCCGCAGAGTCCGCAAGATGCTTCCGCCTCTGCCGCGGTCGTGATATCAAATGAAAGCCGGGCTATGGCCATTGAACCGCCACATACGAGAGGACTATTGGCGTGTGATCTTCAGAAGGTTGATGGAGCAAGGAGTGATGTTGGGACTCAGCCCTACAAACAACTTATCAGGCACGAAATCAGGCATCAACAAGATCTGATATCGAGGTCTATATCAACGATATCTCCAGAATCATTCAGCTTATTGATCGGCCCAACTCATGCCGCTGATGTGCTCCGGGGGCCTCGATCGGTTTGTCACGGGCACTGAGCTCATGATATGTGTTGGCAGGTGCCTCACTCGCCCCAAAGTACTTAGCCTCCACTTCCACAGGGCCAAAATCTTCTTGTGGCAGCCTAGGCTCGGTGGCTGGAGTTGGAGTGGTCTCCTTCTTCGCTCTGCGTTTTAGAAAGAACCAAACACATCCTGCAATTAGGAGAAGTACGGCCACGGCTCCAATGGCAATCCCGGCGTAAGCGCCGCCTCCGAGGCCTGCTTCGTTGGTACTCCTTGGAGGTTTACCACTGGTATTGTCAGGTGGCAAGGCCGATATGCTAGAGGGCCCGCCCGTCTGCACCATCGTACTGCTGATCACGACTTGAGACCCTGTCCCGATGGCCTGGCCCTTTGTCAGCGTCGCTGGCACGCTCTCGACTCCCAGTGCCTCGTACTCCTGCTCGGCGGTGTAGTTCGGGCGCAAGAACTTCGTGCCGCAGACGCTGTACTGTCCCTGTCCTGTGACGCACAACTCCGCGGTCGAACAACACCACTCTGTGCAATCATTAGCACACTGCTGAGCATCGCTGCGGATGGCCGCAGGGAGATGATTACCTTGATTAGTGTCAAGCCCGAGAGCTTGGCACAATATCTGCTCATCCCCAGGCGCATTGACACCCGCTTCGCAGGTCTGTCCCAAAGCGTAACATGCGTCTCTGTGAATCGCCGTCAGAAGATCTCAGGGAAGGCGCGGGCGTGTAGATGTAATCACGCACCCAATGGCTGCAGCATACTCCTTGTCGCACATGTATACGCGATTGATGGTGCTGTCGTACGCGCAAAGGCCTCCCCCAGCTATCTGCATTCTTGCGCTGCCATATCCGCATTCACCGTATGTGTTGGTAAAGAAGAAGAGAACATCGTCCGACGCGGCATGAGTTAGTGCTAGCATGGAAAGCAGGCTCCATCTTCGCAAGGACTGGAGTATCATGTCGAACTTCTATTGCTCGCTACTGCCACCCTGAAAGGTCTGTCGAGATGGCACTGCTTAGTTCTTGCGATCCAATGCGGTCTGTCGTGGTCGGCCTCGGTGGAAACCAGCAATCGCGTCTATTCCAGGCGATACCTCTATAGTTGACAGCGTGTCATCCAGTCTCTGAAGTTCTCTTGGAGTGATTCGGGGGCTAACACCAATGGCGACTTGGTGCCAACTACCGCCAGTTATACTTTTAGATTATGCATACAAGCATTAGACCGAAAAGTGGGTCAGCCTTGGTATAGACTACGCTCATGATTGTGTCCAGCAAGCTGTCTTTTGCCGTCGTCGGAACGATGCTTTAGCTCACGAAGCTCTCGGAGATTGAAAGGTATCAAGGAGTACAGCGTGTAATCGTTTGAGAAGCGTACTGATGGATGAGACAGAATGTCAGATTGAAGATGAACGTTGAAGGATTTCGGGCCCAACTTGGCGGTGAGTGCGAAGTCGGTTACTCAGCTTATAATTATGTGAAACCAAGTCGCGTCTCGAACGCCTCTACAACGCTCTTCTCTGCCTTCTGCTGCCTTCTGCTGTCTAACAGCGGCCTGTGAGCTAGTCACAATTGTGTCGGTACAAGGAGAGAGAACTGACATCCAGGTAAGTCGTCTCTGTTGCTTCCAATCTCTAGTGCACTACAACATCATGGCCACCATCTCAAGCTCTCCCTCTTCCCAGCTACCAGAAGAAATGCTCGTCCTTATCTTGGACAACCTGTGTGCCGTGGAAGACATCAAGAGAACACCTGCAAAGGTAACATGGAACCCTTGGGAGGTAGCTGTGCACAGCTGCAACCTTTACCTCATACTAAGCTATCATCGTGGCCTCAACTTTCGCATCCTGGGACACCTGCGGCTAGCGGTACCTGAGTATACACACTTGCCATCTTTGGTGACGCTGTTGTTCGAGTCGACGGGGATCATGGCCTTAGCGAAGTGCATAAAAGCCAAACCCTTCTCACACCTGTCCACCATCGAGCCATATGTGCTCAAGGTTGCCTTCAACAATGTGTACACCGACTACGATCGTCCTCATGCCTTCGACATCGTCGACGTCAACACGGCATGGACAGCTCTCTTACGACAGCTGCCAAACGTTCGGAAATTTCGAATAGGACAATTTTACGAATACCCGTACATAGGTGCCGTACTGGACAGCTTCACGGCGGCGAACACGGTTGTTACAGACTTAAGCATCGGCTCTTGTGGCGGTGGCGACTTCGCCTGGGCAGCTAGCGATCGCCTCAATTGCCTCTCGAATATAAGAACTCTCGTCTTCAGCCCTGGATGCGGTATTCCCATGGACCCTCGGCCTGCAGCCAAAGCTCTCACAGCGATTCTCGAGAAGTGCGCCTATAGCATACAGGAACTGATTATGGGCGAGGGTTTCAGTATGTCCTGGCCCCTGCGGTCCTAGCCGTGCATGATCCGCTCCCAATGGCATACTCTCCAATGCAGGAGAGACGTCCTTACCCAATCTCTTCCCTGCTTACCTACTATGTAGACGCCACGGAGACCGTGATCAATCTTTCCTAGAGAAAGTGCAAGTAAGATGAACAGATTCGTGTCGGGCAGGCGTCCATTGGTCTGTGCTTTTCGGTTTGTCCAACCTCTTGAAGAAGGCTGGCTGCTCCTACCACCTCCCCTCCTACTCAATCTATCAACGACGGCACATTACCTTACGTCATATCGTCGTGCAGTCACCCGCGATGACGGACGGTGAGACCGCCACTTCGGGCTTCTATGGACTGCCGGAAGAACTGCTAGCACATCTAGTTCTAGAGCAACATCGCCTCCTCATAGAGCGAGGACATCGATCTTACCGATGTCGATTACCCTCCCCCTACATGCGTGCACGGTACCCGTGAAGCGATATGGTGCGCACGGTGGCACGCCACCTCGCGGACACGAGCGAAGTTTCCAGACCGCCACGATCGTACGGCGCGATGGTGACGATCGCGAAGCATTCCTCCCTAGCTTCGCCTTGAGGTTGAAACCTTGATGGAGCAATAGCTGGGTCCTCCGTTGGTCTCGCAATAATTGGACAATGTTCTTGAAGCCTAGTACTTGCGCAGCCTCGAGGCCGACAGATGATGGTCATGTTGTCTCCAAGACGATCTGTATATGCTGGCTCAAGCTTGAAACTCATGTAGACACGATAAGCAGGAATATTTCAAGAGAGATATAGTACACTGTCTTCCTTCGCCCTGGTGAGTCACTATACACGAAGAGACAACCGAGATGAAAGACTCCCATGCTGATCACTGCTTTTTCGAACACAAAAAGCCGCGGCTCCGGGCATCCCCGCCGAAACACGCCAAGAAAGAGTCGATCGGCGTACAAGAGACGGTAGACTTCTCTTGCATCATTTGCGCATCGCCAGTGCCACCCGGGAACACAGGAATGTACCTAAGATCGCCTTAACTTCCACTCCATCGCATGTTCTACGTCCAGGGACATGGTGGTACACTCATATGGATACTGATTTCAACAGACATGTTCATGTTTCTAATGTCCAGAAGAACTCACTTGTGGTCGACAGCGAGCCGAACGGAACGCAGAGTCCTACTGTGCAGCATCCGGCCTACACCACTTCCACCACTTGACCATGGGCGGGCCCTTGACATCCTCGCCATTCGCTAAAATGCCGGAGGAGCTACTCGTGATCATCATGGAGCATGTGTACGCGGAGGAACCGCCACATGAAGTTTATGGACAAGAAGGGGATCACCACATTTATGAGTTCTACCATCCCTTGAGGTGGTGCCGAAACGTCAGCTATCCCAATCTCAAACACTTGCGGCTGGCATGTCGCGAATACGCCTATCTTCCTCGACTACTGGGCGTTCTCTTCGAGGGAATCAAGCTCGTAGCTTCGCCGGGACATCTGGAGCTTCATCAAATAGACCTCACGAAAGTCAAGCCTTATGCCCGGCGTGTGGTTTTTGACCCAGAAGCGCATAGTTCGGCCATCACTCACGACCTCGACCTCGATAAGCTGCGTCTCGCCTGGACAGCGACACTAACGCAGTTGAAAGGTGTGGACAGGTTCTACATCAAGCCGGTCGAGGAGACGGTGTACAGCGCCATCCTTGCCAGCCTAAAGGCCGCCGGAGTAGTGGTCACGCATTTGTACCTCAAGCATCATACGTCCAGTAAATTTGGAAGGGCATCGGACGGAGAGCTGGCACTTCTCGATCTATCGAACCTGGAAACTCTCGTTTTCAACCCACAAATCGACGTCGATTGGGAGGAGAACTTTGGCTTCGAAAGACCTGATGACCGCGCAGCACGTCGCAGTGGAGACATTGTTGCGCAGGTTCTGAAAAGGTGCTCGCACAGTATACGGAGTTTAGCCATCGGCGAGCGATCTGGAAGCTACATTACCTGGCCACCACCCTCACGTCCATTCCTCGAACCAGCATTCACGCTGCCCAACATGCACGATCTCTGCTTCGGCCCGTTGTGCCATCTGCAGCTTGGGCCTTTCGCCGCCTTCCTAAGCACGAGCTGCCCTGCCCTGGTAAGGCTCACGCTCAACGGCTCGACTCGGGATCATGGCGTATGGCGGAACGTGTGGGATGCGATTCGTGAACATCCATGCCGGATGAATGTCGAGCTGCAAGACCTCCCGTGCGGCGAGGAGGAGCAGTTCATCAATTTCAGCCATTTTACAGGCGAAGAGAGTCATGAGGAGAGATTTGATGAACCGTTCGACGATATCCAATACAGCTTGGCCATGTATCTGTCTCGCAAGATCGAGTGGGACGACAGTCTAGAGTTGTGGTTCGATGGGGAGGACGAATGATGGAGGGAGGGATGGTGAGGAGTAGGGACCTGAAGGTGGTCGCATGGGTTGCTTGGTGTCTCACCAATGTATGATGACGATGCCAACGAGGATGATGGAGAAAGACTCATCGGTGCCAGTAATAACGAACATGCGACAAACTTCAGCCTGGATCCCGAAGAGAACGGCAGAGAGGCAATACCATGCCAGCTTAGTCCTTCAATAAGGCAGTCTTTCCGATATCTACAATTAGCCGTCAGGACATCCAAGCAACTCCGCTAATGAGCAGCCATAATTCTAGCTGACTTTGCCTGCAAACATACGAGCTTTGAATAGCGAGAGTAGTATGGGTTAAATGCATGCGAGATGAACTCCGATGGCAACATTGAAGATTAGACTGCAGGCAGCAAGGCAGCACTCGTGACAACCGGCTTCTTCTCCAATATATATATCGGCAAGAACTTGTCTGACTGCTTCGAACCATCCAGTATCGTATCTACCATTTGGAGATCATTTACGCAGATGCTTGATAACTCCAGCGGGCCCCGTCTTGATATGGACGACACGCCGCCATCTCCTTTCTCTAGATTTCCGGAAGAGCTACTCGTCCTCATACTCGAAGACCTTCACAAGAGTATTCACACCACAGAAGACGTTCGCAATCAGATAAATCCCCATCTGTATGGGTACCACCGGTAAGTAACGGGACCATCGCACGGATTTTCCAATACTGTTGTACTGAGCTACCCACAGGCCGGGCATCAAAGACGTAAAAAGCCTACGGCTGGCGTGTCGTCAATATGCCTACTTGCCACGCCTATTGCTATACTTGTTCGAGATCGTTAGGATTATCCCTTCTCTCGACCGACTAGGCACAGACATGTCCGCCGTGAAGCCATACTTTCGACGCATAATACTCGATACAGAGCCGAACGTAGGTGAAGTCAATGCTACAAATCGTCACTCGGACTGGGCGGATGTGGTCCGACAGCTGCCATCGAGTGCGGGTGAGTTTCACATTGGATGTGTTGGAGCGCCCCTGTTCGGCACAGTATTTGCCCGTCTCAGCGCCGTAGAGACGGTCATAACACGATTAGAAGTCGGCTACAAACTCGACGCTGAAGATTTTGCGTGGATCACAGATGGCCGACTGGATCGTCTTGGCCTCTCCAATTTACACACCCTGGTGATCTTCGGCTCACATCCCTTCGGTGGATGCGAGAACGACCGCCCCTTTGAGAAACAAGAAAAGCGAACGGTAAAGCGCGGAGGTGATGCTCTCACAGAGATTTGGAAGCGATGCTCAAACACAACCTAAGAGGGCCTTTCTTCGAAACTAGCATGGGGATGTATCTGTCAGGAGTGGGCGAATGGGATAGGCTGCTGCAGAGGGTTTTCGCCGATGACTATTACAGTGATGATGAGGATGACCAGGATGATGAAGCCCGAAGCCTGGAGCAGCGGTATGATGCGGAAGAGGCAAATAACGAAGCGGAGACTTAGCATGCTGTGCGATGTATTAGGCCATTAAGTTATCTCAACGTCACTTTCCACTCCGCTGTCACAGTCCAGGTCGCTATCGTCTTCATATTCCCACTCGAACCGATGCTGGTACACAGGATTGAGAACCTGCTGAGGTCCAGGCCTCCGGTCCTGGCTAGTAGGAGTTCCTCGTCTGGGAGAAGGCGGAAATGGGTGGTACGCTTTGGGCGCCTGCTACGGTCGTCGTCTCCGGTCGTAGCTGGTGAATGCTCGTGGGGTCCGAACGTGATATTGTTGATATATGGCTGGAGCGCCGACAAGTCTGTGGGCTGCTGGAGACGAGTTGCTGAAGCGGAGACGGTGATGCTTTCGAAGAGGATTGATACCAAGAATGGGAGATAACTGTATGCATGACAGGCTAGACGCAGACTCTTGAGGTTGGCAAAGTCATTGCTGCGGTAGCACTTCAGATCACTGTTGAAGTTCTGACTGCATACTGTTGGATTCTTTGCTACTTACCGTAGATGATCTAACACGAGTACAAGCAGCTCTTCCGGGAGGCCATCAAGCGTTGCGGCGGTCATATTGCTGTTCATGGTGAGCAATGGTTGTACTGCTGAGCTGGATAGAGAAATGATGATCAATGAGAATGTGAAAGTGAATGTAAGCGGATCTCAGGCATCAATATTCATGCCTTAAGCTATTTTCGCGCTCCACGTGGCGACGACTCCATCCCCAATTGAGACCCTTAGAGACGGACCGTCATTCGCCGGGGAGCAGATGCAGGACGATAGGTATCACGCAAGACCACGACTCCACCATAATTTACTAAGCCTGCCCCATCTGGTCCAGCAAGGGAGCACGCACCGTAGCACCTCACCGCATGTCCCGAATCAGACGACAGTAAACCGCATGCATGCCTAAACCCTCCTCACACCACACCTCCGGCATCCCTCTGACCCCCGTCTCTTCTGCCTCGGGGAGTACTGCTGCCACAACATCACGCCCTGCAGCGCTACAACCGCCTGACCAGCACTCGCCGAACAACTCAGAACAGGGTTCAAGCAGTGATCTCGTGCACTTAAGCAAGGAGAACTCGAGACAGGGCACTCCTTTCAGCGACCTGCCCCATCCGAGCACATACGGGCATAGCCAGAGGGACACATCACACGGCGAACGAGAGTCAGGCGAAGAATCATCTTCCTTTGACCTCGCCTCCAACACCGACATGCCCTCCGATCTCCGACCATCGTTAGAGATGGAACACAAAGGCTCCCACCACCAGCCATTACTCTCGAGCGATAAATCCCGACAGTCATACGATTCGGAATCAGGACCTGGATATTCAGAATCAAGACGAGGGAGCAGGTTCCATGAACGAGATCCAGAATTAGACGCGGCGAAGGCGACGCGGAAACGATATACATATGCCGGAGCATTTTTGATTGTAAGCTTGATCAGTTTCGCAATACAGACGGAGACCGCGGTATATGTGCAGCATAATTTGAAATGGAACAAGGCGTATTGCATGCTGTGAGTCCCACCATACCTTGGTCCGCCGACCCTCCGAGCATATTGATTGACATATCCCAGCTACTTCACCCACGGCTCCTGGTCCGTCCTCTACCCCATCTCCCTCCTCGCCGCCCGCCTCCAAAAATGGAACCAGCCCTGGCCAGCCTTCTGGCGCCGCCACATCACCCAACTCCGCCAAACCGCCCAAATGGTCGAACACCGCACCCTCCACGTCCCACCCCACCTCCAGAAGAAATCTCCCGTCCCCTATTTCCTCTACACCACCGCTTACGTCACCTGCGCGCTCACAGTCGCAGGCGGCTCCTGGTACGTCGCCGTCAACCTCACCACCGCCTCCGACTTAACAGCCATCTACAACTGCTCCGCCTTCTTCGCCTACGCTTTCGCCGTCCCCCTGCTAAAAGAACGTCTAATGTGGAGCAAGAACGTCGCCGTAGCTGTCGCGATCCTCGGCGTGCTGATAGTAGCCTACGGCGACCAGGGCGGCAGCGCGAAACACGGCAGTAAATCCGGCGGCGGCGCCGGAGGCCCTGACGCTCCCGACGACAGCGAAGCTAACAACCGCTTTCTTGGAAACCTCGTCATAGGCGTCGGAAGCGTGCTCTACGGCTTCTACGAAGTCCTGTACAAGAAAGTCGCCTGCCCACCCGACGGCACCTCGCCGGCCCGCGGCGTAGTCTTCGCCAACCTCTTCGGCACCCTCATCGGCGTCTTCACGCTCACGTTCCTCTGGATCCCGCTCCCCATCCTGCACTACCTCGGCTGGGAAACTTTCGAACTGCCCCGCGGGGAGGCGGCGTGGATGTTGCTCATTTCCGTTTTCGCCAACGCTACGTTCTCGGGCTCTTTTCTGGTGTTGATCTCGTTGACGAGTCCGGTGTTAAGTTCCGTGGCAGCTTTATTGACGATTTTCCTGGTGGCGCTGTGCGACGAGATGTTGCCGGAGCCGCTGTACAATCCTATTACGGCGGCGGCGATGGTGGGGGGGCTGATGATTATATTTGCGTTTTTGCTGTTGAGCTGGAGTACGTATGTTGAGATGAAGGAGGAGAGTGAGAAGAGTGGTGGGGATGAGGGCAGTGATGGGGAGGTATAGTGGTTTTGAGGGTTGGGGTTGGGTTTTTGGGAGGCGTTTGGTATGGATACAGCTACAACGCTGCGCTGGTGGCCAGCTCGCATTGCATGTGCTAGAGGTGCTGGATGTGTTGTCTTGGGACAGACACTTCTGGCAGCATATGGGTGGTTATGTTTGATGGTATCTTGGCAACAGATCGGTCGGCCTGGCTTCTGTGTCGTTGTATGCGATACAATCGTTCGTGCAACTCTTTCAGTCACTGACCCATAAATGTCGGCTGTTTCCGGCCGCATTCGAAAGCGTGCTGGCTCCTATCAGGACTTCCCATCCTTCACACAACCTTCAAGATCCGCTGAGATGAGATATGCGTCGGCTGAGGTCCAGGAAAATGGGGCAGACTGTGTTGGTGATACGGTGGGGAGGGTAATGCTGCCGCGAGAGGTGCTTTGATGGGATTGGTCGCCTGACAGAGCGAGCTACCTGGTACATGTAGGTAAAGCGCAGGTTAAGGCTGCAGGGCATGGCAATAGTACATCCACTTATATGCTTTATACTCATCTGGTCGAATATACTTTGTACTCGGGTATGGCTGACTACATCACACTTTCGAGCGCCAGTCGGGGCAGATCATCTACCACAGACGCAGATGTATACCAGCGTCTGGATCACACCGAAGGACATATTCGAGTATTTGAGCTACAGCCTGGAAAATGGGACGACGACCTCCGTGGCGAACTTCGAGTCGTAGACTTGACCAAAAAGCCAACCTACGAAGCTTTATCGTATACTTGGGGCACACCACCGAAGCACGAACGCCAGGGGACTAATAGCAGTGCACGCCATAGCATCAACGGGAACTTGTACTGTGCTCTTCGTCGTCTCCGACAGCAAAGAACTGTCAGGACTCTCTGGGTGGACGCTCTCTGCATCGACCAGGAGAATAATAGAGAAAAATCGCAGCAAGTTGCGATGATGGGACGAATCTACTCATGTGCATCGGCAGTGCTAATCTGGCTTGGCGAGTACCCGAATGGTAGAGATAAAGATTCGCACAGTACACGGCTGCCACACTGGAATAGGTTCACGAAACTCAACTCTCGTGGAGAGAAGTATGCTGAAGCACTGAATGAGACGCTCCGCCTTGCCCACCCAAAATGGCAAGACAGAGCCTGGGTGGTGCAGGAGTTCGTGCTGGCCAGAAAGGTCGTGCTCTGCTTTGGGCCTGTCAGCATGCTGTTCGACAAAATGCATCTCCAAGATCTCACCGAACGACTCCCACGAAGGCTGGAATATCTGCTTGCTTTCTTTTACAAAGTATCTGACATGGTCAAGTTAGGAATTGGCAGTAGGGAGAACAGAATGCAAGGCATCCACGATGCTGCGTTGTACGCCAGAGCAGCAGCGTGTGGGAAACCGGAGGACAAAGTGTACAGTCTGCTCAGCCTGATAGACCCTGAGGAGGTGTCGCTTATACCGGTGGATTATGGGCTCTCCACTGCACTAGTGTTTGCCAGGGCCACGTACGCGTTTATCGTTACTCGCAAGAGCTTTGCGATTATGGAGCTGGTCCACTTGGAAGCAAATCTTCAGCACGAGATCCCTTCTTGGGCTGTCGACTTTACCGCTGAGCAGGACGCTATGGACAGTCAATTGCACATACACCTCGATGAGATCTTCGAATTTCCTGCGCGCGATAGCAGTTTGCAGTCATTCGTTTCGTTAGACCAATCTGATCTCCACCTTACAGTCGCAGCATATTATTTGGGCACCTTCAAAGACTGCTTGGAGCTTCCCATGGCGTCGTTCGATCTCTCAGGCGGCGTGGTCTTGGAGGTGGCTCGTAGCCTGAGCAAATTCTTGCACCGTGTCTCCAAACAGCTTCATAGGGACCTCCAACCAATAGCAGAAACAGTCTGCATTGCTGAGAATCTTCTCATCCATGGACCCAAGACCCAAGTCATCTCCGTCATCAAAGCCAGCTTCACCCTCTGGGACGATCTCGCGAATCCTGGCGATGATGCCTCGTACATTCCGTTTTGGAGCCTCAGCCGGGAGCAGAAGATCACTCGGGTGGCCAACGCCGTGGGGCCAGAGCCCATACTCTTGCTGAGCTACATCAAGTTTTTGCGTGGTACAGCGAGCATTTTCATCACATCAAAACACAATCTGGGCATTGGCCCTGCGACTTTGATCAGGGGACCAATCATGCTGCCAATCAATAGTCGATTACCAATGATTTTAGAGGCCCGCTCGGTAGGCTCCTGGGGCGCCGGGCCCTCAAGGTTCAAAGGATTTGCTTGGGTCCATGGGCTTGCTGCGGGACGGCTAAAGCAGAGAGTGGAAGAAGGAACCATTGTTCAGAAGAAGTTTGTTCTGGAATGATGGCCAGCACTCGGCGAACAGCACATGGCATCCGGTTCGACCACGACCAACCCGTGCCATGAGCCAATCCGTGGGGTGGAAGAAGCCCGGGTAGTTGTCGACAAGATATAAGCAAAGCACATGACGGGTAGGTAAGCGAAGGTGAAAACCTGGCAGATCAACCGATCTGCTTTCACGCTTCGCACGACCGGACCCCGTGTGATAGTAGCCTGGAAGACTGGCAACCGACAAGTGTGTTTCCGTGTGAAAGAGAAATACGAGGAGACGGCCTCGATCGCTGGGCCTACAGGATTTCGAATGGCGTGGATATGTGAGCCCGCTTTGACCTTGACCAGCTGTCGGCGACAAGCTTCATAGAGCAAGTTTGATACAGTGCTCGTGACGAACTTGAAGACAGGATCGCTATCTAGAAGGACCAAGCCAATGGGAATGACCAATCTTCGGTTTTCTAGTACCCTCAATCTTTGTCTTTTACATCGGAGACAGTCGCATCTTGCCTTTCAGTAGAGTCCAAGCCCAAACCATATCGACAATAACGATGTCAGCAAGGCTGAACACCAAACTGCCGCCAAACACGATCGAATGGTACGTCCAAGCGTCGTCGGGTGTAATACCAATCTTAGAAACAACAACAGCCCATGGTAGAACCCAGAGTAGATTGCTGATCAGAGACTGGTACAGATACCAGCGCGGACGAGTTGCGAGAAGAATTGCCGCAAGCTGTGTCGATACTGCATAGAAGATGTAGCACCAATCGATCGTCTTCCACATCGTCTCCGTGATACGTGCGACCTCCGTAGAGCCGGAGATGTAGTGTGCGAAACGTCGTGCGCCGTAGAAAGATAAGAAGAGGCACATGGGCACCTCTATGGCGAGAGCAATGAGACATGCTTTCAGTGCTGGATTGGTGATGGTCCGGAGTTGTTTCCAGGTTGCAACAGGGCGGCGAGTACTGGTACCGACAGTCCTTCGCCAGGCGCCCCATTCGTGACCGACGAAGGCGAGAGAGGTGGCTTCGAGAGCTTGGACAGGGACCATAATCAGGCCCCAGCGGATGGTGTTGAAGACACCCCAGGCGGTAGCATAGTCTGAGCCCATAGCCACGATACCGCTGATGAGCCAGAGGTAGAGAGCGTTGCGAACGGCAGATTCCGCGAATGTGAATGCTCCGGGTTTTGCCAGCACAACGAGAGCGGACATCGAAGGCTTGATTGAATGGCCCGCGGTTCGTCTCGGTGAGCCACGGACTGGCCGCCTGATAGTCCAGACGAAGTAAGCCAGTCCAGCAAACGAGGCAGTCAGCCCACAGGCCAACTGTGTCGCTGCTTGAGTGTTCACCGTCGGCGTGATACTCGGTACGTGGTACTTGGAGATAACGATCATGTCAAGGATGATGTTGACCGCGAACTTCACCGAGCTGATGACTAGAGGTACGTCGGGTTTGTCCAAAGCTCTGGTCGCAGCAGCAACAGCTGTTTCGATCGCGGATGACAGCGCCGAGAAGGCGGAGATCCGGACGTAGGTGAGCGATGCCTCTCGTACCTCCACTGGAACGAAGACATTGGCGAACTGTTGCGCAGCAGCAGCGAAAACAATGGACATGATGAGACCGAGCACAGCTTGAAAGATGATCAAGGTATACGACAGGCCATGGCGTTGCGCCAGTGTGCGGTTCGCCTTATCGCCGATGATGTTCCATGCTGCCCTTGGAAGGCCTTCGTTCAGGACTTCTGAGACGACGCCGATATAGGTGTAGACATCTGTGGTTACCACCATGGATGAATCTATGTTGGCCACCCAGAGCTTGCTCAGCGTGCCGTACAGAGCGGGGAGCACGAAGGCTGCGATGTTGAAGAGAAGGCTGCCGGTGTAACTGGAGCGACTCCAAAATCTAGTCTTATTCTCCGGAGAGCCATGATCGTACGAAGTCTCCTCTGCTGCCGAAGTGGTTTCAACCTGCGTATCGTCCTTTGGGAGCATGGTGTAGAGATGTCGCTGTGCCGCATGGCGAACGATGCGGAGCAGTTGCCCCAACATAAGTACTTAGAGCTTGCATTGTTGTTGATGCAAGAGAGCTCAACGTGTGCAGGAGATGGTAGCGAGGTAGGGAAGCGAGCTAAGGTGCAGTTACACAACGAAAGACAAGTGGTTGTTTTCCCCACGCTAGACCGCATGGGGGTATATTAGTCGACATTCACTTGGATCAACATTCAGATCTTCTGTCTCTGCTTCAAGGACGCTTGTTGGAACTCTGTGTTCGGCTGAGAGTTCGGAGTTGAGTACGGTCGATGGTCGGTCAACGACAATTGAATTGCGATTCTTACTAAGCACGAAAATCGAGCTCGACCATCTTCTTCTCGATCTTACTGACCAACTTCAACGCCTCAGTCAACCTCTTCTTACCACCGAACTTGCTCTCGAGCCCCTGAGATCGAACAGCCTTGATCAACTTCCTGACTTGCCGCATCAAAGGCGGAACAATCAACTGATGTGGACTTTTCTCACTATGACGCTCTGCCTCATTCTCTCCGTTGAGGTCAACAGCATCAATCGAGAGCTCCAAGTCCAAAGTCTTCGACCATGCAGCTAAATCCTGTTTCCGAATCACATGGCCCGCGAACCCAAGCGTCTGCTTCCCAGCTGGTCGTCGGAAGACAAAGTGTACCGTTCCTGACGGCATGCACAGCGAGTCGCCTGCTCTCAACACTTTGAACGCCCATGGACCTGTCGGATTCTTCTCGTCACACGCCCAACGGATATGCTCGCCATGTGTTGGTCGTACTAGCCATGCAAAGCCTATCTCGCCTTCCAGACAAGAAATATGAGTGGGCATGCCGTACTTGTCCCAGTGCGGAGGCGTAATCGTCCCTGGTTCCGAGATCATAGTCGTACCCTGCCAATATACCCACGCTGTAGTAAGTTTGAAGAATTCGTTGCGAGTAATTTCATGTCCGCAGTTCGGAATGTTTGGCTCTAGACAATCGCAGACGTGTTCCTCGTTGACGTCCAACTGTGCACGGAACAGATCATGCAATACTGTACACGCCGGCGTTCGGATGAAAGATGGTACAGCGTGATCGAGCGTATGCGTTGGTATGTCCGGGAAATTCAGCGGGAACTTGACCCAACTTTCATTCTGTTTGAATCGTTTCGCAACATCTCCCATCCTATTTTTAACAAATTGATCTGCTGTTGGGAGTGCCTCGTCATCGTACTCGAGCGTTTCGTCTGGGTTTGCCAACAGGATGTCGAACATCTGTTCGATGGGTCGGGTCGTCGATTCCGGGTCAACCACACTATAGTTGGCGCCGTCTCGGACGAACATGGGCACATCGAACACATTGCTCTCGGCAAGGAAGCGGCGGGCTTTGTCCGGATCGTCAAAGAAGTACGCATCGTCTCCTGTCGGTCGCTTGAATAGTGGTAGGTATCGCTTGGCGAGTTCGACTTTATAGTACCGGTCGGTCAATTTCGGGTATTTGAGGCTTCGGAACTCTTCCATGGCTTTTTTGAGCCATTGCTGGTCGGATGCGATTGTTGGTTCGCCCACACGACGTCTTTTGAGATGCTTGACGACTATCTCGTCGCTTGAGATGGATTCTGCCTTCCTCTTGCGGCTTGAGTGAGAGACAGCGGGAGTGACTGTTTTGCTGCGTGTGACTGGCATTGTATTGAGGGAGGATCTGTGAGTAGCGTACGAGAGTCGACGGTATAGTAGCCTTTGATATACTTTGATATAGAGATCTGGAAATTACGGTCTCGAACAAAGAAAGTCATACTTATTGTCTGATAAAGCAGATGTGAGATAGTCTCGCCATTGATCAAAGACAACAATAGCGACGACTCACTTCAGCTGGCCTTCTGTGGTGTTCGATATCGACCGATACAATCTGTAGTGAGGATATAGTTAGCGACTGTCAGAGATATCAACCTCACTTCACTCACATGAAACCATAGTTGTGATAATCGCCAACGGACGACAGGTTTTTTGTCTACCACTCGTTCACATAATCCCTAACATCAGCAATGTTAGTGACGAGTCTGACGACTTCTCCCGCAACGCACCGCGCACGCCGCAACCGCAGTCACCGAGCTTTGCACGAACTCACTGCTTCAATCGGAGAGCGCAGAGACTCAATCTCGCAATATTAATCCCTTCTCCAATATCGCAACAGCCATGCCGCCACTACATTCGCCGAGCTATGCACGAAGCTCACTGCTCAAACTGGAGAGCCAAAAATCCGGACGGTCGTGCTCGTTGGGCTCCGTGGAAATCGTCCATGACTATAGCCGTCCTGCTGGCCCTTCTCTGTCGTCGCACTAGCCACGCCGCAACTACAGTCGCAGAGCTTTGCACGGAGGTCACCACCCGAAACCGGAGAGCCAGGCATCCAGCCAATCGTGCTCGTTAGCAACCGTGGGATTTCGTCCCAGTCAATAGTCGCATTGCTGGCCATTCTCCAATGTCGCAACAGCCACGCCGCCACCGCAGTCAGAGGGCCACGCACGAAGCGCCCCACTCAGGATGGAGAGGCCGGTAGGCTGAGTCTCAAAATGTTGGGCCTTCTACGATATCACAACAAGCGCGCCGCCACTGCAGTCAGTGAGCTACCCACAAAGCTCGCCGCTCGACGTGGAGAGCCTGGACGGCCGCGGCAGTCAGTCTCTGGAGACGTAAGCAATGCTTTCCATCTGATGCTCAACTCAGATCTAGTTAAGTTCCGGCTTTTGTTATGCTCATCTATAACATGTCGATTCATAAGCCATACTCACATGTCTCACCCTTTGCCGCCCACATTCACATCTTCCCGCTCACCCCGTTCGACGCGGGCTCATCAATCTCACAAAACGCCTTGAACGTTACCATCTCCTCACTGCCACTGCTCTCCAACACCAACTCCGCTGTCGCCCCAACAAAATACACCCACCCCTCCTTCAACTCCTCCGTCTTCGGCCCAACCGAGATCTTGCCTTTGCCCTTCGTGCAAATGACAATACTCGGCCCCTCGATCGCCTCGAACGTCACCTTGCTGCCCTCACCATTCAGGTCGGTCTTCACCACGCTAAACTCCTCAATCGGTGGATCGTACAACGTGCAGGTGGAACTCGACTGGTAAGCGGCATTATTAAATTTGCAGTAAGGGCAGTCGGTCGGCTCCATCTTCTGCTCCGAGATGGGGGCGTAGGAGTAAGTGAGCATGGAGGTGAGGGTGGGCACGTCTTTGAATTTGGGGGTAAAGCCGGCGCGGACGACGTTGTCGGAGGAGGCCATGCATTCCATTATATCTGGTGAACATCAGTGGACGGCGTAGCATTCGAGTGGGGGAGGGGAGGGGAAGGGTACCGCCGGAGAGGTAAGCGTGAATATCGTCTGCTTTCAAGAACATGGCTTCGCCGACTTCGAGCTTGACGTAGTTGAGGAAGAAGGTGACGAAGAGTCCGATGTCATTCGGGAACTGGCTGTTGAGTCTTTGCATCAGGTCCGCGAGTTCTTGGCCGTCGTTGCTTGGGCCGCCTGAGCCGGCGAATTCGCTGCCTTCGTCTTTTGCTTGTTGGATGAGTTTTAATGCTAGGCGTTCGATATCTTCTGGTTTGGACTCCATTAGGGCTGCGAATGCTGATCGGAGTGCTTTCTTGTTCTCCTCCGTCTTGCTCTCGTCCTCCGTCGTTTCTTGCCCCTTCACAGCCTGCTCGAAGGACTTCGCTTTTTCCTCACCAACTAGCTCGCGCAAACTCGGTACCGTCTGTAAGAAGTGCGTGATTTCTGCCAGTGGCCTGAACCCACACAGTCCATCGAATGGCGTTATGGCGATCGTCATCTCTGGCTTGTGGTTGTCGTCCGGGTAGTGCTCGGCATCCTTCTCGTGCAACTGTTCCGCGAGCTTCTTGTTGGGATGTGCTTGTATACTAAGCGCTTTGCTGATGCTGAGGACTTTGAAGAGGAAGGGCAGCTTTTGGTTGTATTTCTTCGATACTGAGGTTGACATCAGGGCTTGGTTGTCTTGTACCATATCGAGGAGGCTGCGGCCGGTGGTGAGGTCTTTCGAAGGGTTGGAGGGGTGTGTGCCCATCCATAGCTATCATCACGATCAATGGGTGGTTTCCAAGACTAGAGGAGTGGTCTTACCTCAGCATATGGCTTGCTCTCGTCGACCTTGAAGTCCGTAGCCGATGCGAAACGTGCGGCTGCTGAGTCTTTGCCGACCTTGCCTGAACGGAGTCAACAGACTTCTTTGTTCAGCATCAACAGTTCACTCACCCCACTCGTAGCTGTTGCATCCTACACAGATTCATCAATGGCTGTTCTTGGCCTGTGGCTTCGTCGAGACTGACCGCATTGCAGACGCAGAAGTGGCACTTGCATCTTGCCGGGCAAGTATGGGTTTGCTGGAGGTTGCTGTGAAAGATTGAGAGCCCTCGAAAGTCGGTGTGATATAAGCAAGTTATCTTGCACAATCGTCAACGTCGATGTCTCTCTCAATGGATGCGAACACTTTTTTTGGAGTTGATACGACGTCACACAAGCTCAAGGATAATTTCAGGGTTGATCGGCCCGCTCCGATAGCGCTGCAGATCATCTCCCCGACCTTCAACTGCATCTCTATTGGCCCTTGTGCCTTCCTCGTGTCTTTTCCTTCGGGTACAAAATGAGCCACCGAACTTGCCGAATCGCACAGTCCAATGTTGTTCCTCGTACACATACACTGACATTGCATATCAATAGCTGTAGCCGGTAGATATGTCGGGTAGAAACCGTGCTAGAGGCAACGCCAACCAGGACAACGATGACCAGGAGCGCCGTCTGTGGGAGGCCATCCAGGAGAGATCCAAGGAGGTTGATACGAAGGAGGTGAGTTTTGTCCCACCCTCCCAACACCTTGTGAAAACATCACTGCAAATCCTTCCCTTATGGGGATCAAACCATGACTGTTACTGACGACGACGACAGGCTCGTTCCAACGAGATCGGACACGAAATTATCGAGGTAGAGGAAGAACAAGCACAGTTCATCAAAGCCAATAAGATCTCTTCTGCGAGTCTGGACGAACGTTAGTGGCTTTACAGGACTATTGATGATGCGTTGAATCCTAACTCTGACCCTCCACAGGCCTCGAGAAGCTCTACCGCGAAAAGATTAAGCTCGCCGAAGACGTCCAACACATAGTCCACGGAAATGGCGAAGGCATGAACCTCCTCGACAGCTTAAAGGTCCTCGCTGCCCTCCGCGAAACGACGGAATCCTCTGCCGCACAGAGCACAAACTCACTGCCTCCCTCACAGCGTGCCGCAAGTGGCAAACTCAGCCGTGTCAACAAGAAAGGCAGCTCCGCGAAACCAACCGCAGCCGCTACCATCGCAGCAGCCCTGCCACAAGACGACCTCGAAGACATCCCCGCCGCCCCAAGCCCTAAGATCATCCTCAACGCCCCCCGCCTTGGCAAGGAGAAACCATCCCGCGCCGCCTCCGTCTCCGTCACCCGTGAACCGTCCGTCAAACTCGAGGCCGATGGCGCGGAGAGCGTCGCGAGCAGTACCGACGGAATCGCTCCCTCTTCCGCTACCGCTTCAGGTAGCAAAAACAACCTCAATAACCGCGCTCTGAACCGTCTCGTCCTTACGAAAGGCGAAATAGTCTTCTGCCGCCACAGCCCCTCCATCTCCTCCGGCCCCGACGCCACCGAAGGCGAAGGGATCCTCTGCCGCGTCACTGCCGTCATAGGAGAGGGCAAGCAGCGCCGGTACGAGGTCCAGGACGCTGACCCGAGCGGTGAGACGCCCCTGCCGACACGGGCGAGTGTGGCGCAGTTGATCCCGATCCCGGACAGCAACAAAGGGTTGATGGAATTGGGGAAGGGGCGGAATGTGTTGGCGCAGTACCCGGATACGACGACTTTCTACAGAGCGGAGGTCGTGGAGGCGTGGAAGGCGGGGGAGGAGAAGGAGGTGAGGCTGAAGTTTGAGGACGATGATCAGCCGAGGGGGGTGGAGAGGCGGTTCGTCCTTACCGAGAGATAGCTTCTCTCGAAGATTGTGGATGCTGCGAAAGCGAGGAGGTACCATGCTATGACTGAGGATAAGAAGGCTGAAAGGAGCCGGAAGCAGAGCGCGGCTCGGGCGAAGAAAAGGGCATGTCGCTTCAAGCACTAGGTTAGATTACGCTGTTGATTTTCGTGAGTCTACTTCACGGGAAGTTTCAGATGTCGGTGTCACTGCTGATGGCTGAGTAGGATAGCTTTGGCGTTTGTGGTTCGATAGTGTGTGTGCTCGAAACGTCGTTGTAGTAGATGTTGACAGAAACATCTCCGAGACGACGAAAGGACATCTTGCACACCTTGGACGGTACTTATCATCTATTTTCAAAGCAGAGAGTGTGGAGTACCACGTGCCTGCCGTGGTATCCCCAACATCCAACCTCTTTCGACTCTCCACGCCACGCATGCAACGACGACCAACATAGTCCACATGGCAGTTGAACTCTCGAGAGTTTTGTCGAGTGCAGTGCAACCGCACCAGACGATGAAGCTGCAGTGGAGACTGTCTACCGCAGGAGCGTTCCGGTCGAATCCACCATTTCCTAACCTACCTCACCTTTTATTGTCATTCCACCTCACATCTTCATCATCGCTACTCAGTCTTTCACTCTAAGGCTCGCACGGCTTATTCGGCTTCAATTTCACCTGCAGCTTTACTTTGAGTAGCTCACTGAGAAAACAGCATCTACACGGCAGATGTCTGCTCCCCAACGCCTGGCAGCCATCGCAGTCACGCTCAGTCTTCGCCACCACCGAACTCCAGCGCTCGCTCCGAGCTTTCGCACAACTCTCCCGGCAACGAGCACGTCATGGACCGATCACCCACTTCACAGGGCCCTCAAAAGGACGGCTGTATATTCGAGAATGGGCAAGACGGCTTCAAGCGAGTTCCGGAAGATGTTCCAGCCGCCGCTACCGAGCAGCGGCCTGCTTCTGGAAACGAGAACCAGATCCCTGCCACAGCGGCAGCTGATACCGTACCGCAAGTCCTGAAGACGGGACCTCGACACGACTCCGCAGCCCTCACTGGCCAGCAGCTGGCTGCTTCTGGACTCGAGAAACAGAACCCAGGGCTGGCTTTGCGGACACCGGCAGTTGCTGCTGCACCGGAAGCTGTGAACACGGACTCGCCGCAAGACTCTACTGGCGTGACACCGACACAAGGCTCTGCTGCTCCCTAGGTGGGTTCCGCAGCCAGGGGGCCACTACTTCTTGGAGAAGACGAGGTACGTCAGATCGATGGGTGGAAGGGCTCTCAGAGATAGTATCGAGCACCGAGCGGCGCTCTGAGAGCTTGATACTTCCGATTTCAGCTGTGAGACACTTGCTAATCCTTCTACCCTTCGCTTTAGGACGAGAGGGACCCTTACCCAGCAGGTCCAGGAAATGGGTTGTTCTCCAAATTCAGCGACACGAGCGCATCTGATGAAGGCTCAGATGAGCCTGGAACATGGTCGCCAAGATGGTTCTTCAACGCCTTCCGCGGCTGGATGGATGACCTCAGTGACAACATGCTCGCATGTCCAACGCCGATATTTGGAGCATGGTCAAAGCCGCAAACACCCAGTGGTCAGCAACAGACAGCTACTCCCTTCGCGCAGACTACAATAGGTACCTTCCAGTCGAGGGATGTTGCAACCCAGACTGATGGAATTACGGAGATGAGACCAGCTGAGCCACCAGCTGAGCTCTCGGGTGAACAGCCTAGCGAAGTGCACGAGCTAGGAGGAGACCTAGTAGGTCATCGACTTCCCGAGCTAGATTCAGACCTAGCAGGCCACGAACTGTACGAGCTAGATTCAGATCCTGTAGATCGCGGAGAGATGATGGTCGACAGTCCACCACGATTGTCCCTAGACGACATACCCGCTGCTCGAGTGCCAGCAGGCTGGGGGCCAGAGCCAGGGTCACCTATCAGCGCGGACTCTGAAGTTGTGGATTCACCGCTCGCACAGACTGTTGAGGACCAACCCAAGACATGGTCGTGGTCGGCCGACTCCAACGATTCCCATTTCGAAGGTGGAGTGCGGCCGCCAGTCCGATACGACGGGTTCCAGCCGATAGATAAAGGCAAGCAACGGGTGAGGCGCAGGCGGAGCGCTCGACAAAACACAGGGGCAGGTTGGAGCACCCGACAGAACCACCAGGACCACCAGGAATCTCGGCAGGACGGAGAGGCCGCGAATCAGACGAGCGAACCGGGGCATCTGAGTTCTCAGGACACTCAGACCCGAGTGGGGCGGAGCCAAAGGGCCCAACAAGAGTCTCCGAGCCCACGACAAGATGAAGAGGGTCGACGGGACGGCCAGCACCCTCAGCAAGAAGAACTGGGTTTTCGAGACTATGCAGCTGAGGCGGCTCGTCGGGCTCAGGGCAAGTCTGCGCAAGAGACGCAGGTATTAACAGCAGGCATACCAGAGGAGCCTGACCCGGCCCTCTTTCTCAGCGACAGAGCACCGTGCTCGTTACGAGGACTTGCGCCGTCGACTTCCTTGCCGCCGGCACAGGAGATCGACCCACTGTTGGATGCTTTTGGGCCAGCATCTGACTACGTGCCACCGTATGCACAGCAGACTGCGATACCGAAGGATCCTTTCGAGGAGTTTTTCGCCTCGGCACGGCACGCAGACTGTGCATCGGGGCTCTGGTATACCCTCACGAACGATCTTGCGGAGCGTACAGAGCTACTGGCGGTTGATGGCAACGCTGAAGCCCCCGAAGAAGAGTCGGACGAACAAACTGGGCGGCTTGAAGAGATAGAGGATGGGGTCTGCTATCTCCTGGGACTGACACCACCACGACTGACCGCCAGAATGACCATGCATCAAATGAGCAGCCGGAGCGAAGAGACTCCTTCCGGAGCAGCCACGGTCGAGTCAGGGAAGATGTGGAGGAACCCAGCAATCGAAGCGATCTGGACACGACCGAAAGAGTTTCTCGGCTCCCACGATCGGAGCTACCGGCGGACGGCAGCACATCCTGCTGACTGTGCTGGGAGCAAGTGCGTTCTGGAGAGCAACGACCAATTCGAGGCAGTGCAGTGTACAGTCGAGCGATCGGTAGCTCCTTGGTTGGCATCAGTTGCGCCTCCTCACGGACCGTACTACGACTCTTTCTACGAACCCCAGCATGAGGCGACGAGAGTCTTCGCGCTGTTTGAGGCACCAAAGGAGCCTGCAGCCGTCGTCGAGAAGCTTTCTGAAAGCCTCTGGCAGCTAGCTGAGGAGGCACCGGAGCTCACTCCAACACCGATCCAGGGTGGTCCACCACAGTTGAATTTGGAGCTCCCAGCTCCAGCGCCTTTCACACAAGCAGACACTGGTACCTTGGCTACTTTAACTCTCGACCGCACCGCGAGACGGAGGCATCAACGGGAGTCGCAGGACAATGAATCCGTGTCTACAACCGCGAGCCAGCGTGCTCGTATCAGATTTGGTCTGAACAGTGGTGCGCAGTCATGGCAGCCGATCAGCTCGAAGTCGACAGCCAGTTTAGGCGTCAACGCTGGGATGGGCGTGATGGGACAGCTGAGCTTGAGCCAAGCGGTTTCAACTGGGCAGACGAGGACGGTGCAGGACCTTGGCTTGGCCAAACATCTGCCTGCAGCTTCCAACGACGATCCATTCGTTGACAAAAGCAACGGCCGGATGCGCACTGAATCGACCAAGGTGAAGAGCGGTGATGATTGGAAACCGCCGAAGATGCAGCTACCCCACCAAGACAGTGCCATTGACCTGTGGCAACTCGGACAGGCATTGTGCGATGCAACGAGCAGCGCCTCGCCTGGCGACGCCGATGACGAACTCAGCGACCCTGCGACATCACCACCGAGAGTCCAGCGGTTCTCAGACTCCGAGAACACAACGCCCAAAGCCCACAGCGCTCCGACCGAAACGACGCCTCGCGCGCGTCAACGAGTGAGCCCGGCCCAAAGGGTCGCAAGCCGGCCAGACTCTCCCATACAGTCACCAAACTCACCAAACCCCAATCGCCCGATCCGGGTATCCCACCAGCGTTCTCGAGCAGTGGATCTAGGCAGGGCGCGGCAGGTCAGCTCTCCATACCGACTCTCGCCGGAGCAAGAGATTCGGGGCATACAGTCGCCTCGATGAGGGCGGCAGGCGCTGTGACTGGTGGGACAAACAACGCACCACGTGCAACTTGCTCGACTCGGTGGCGGTGACTGGAGGCACGGCAAACATTCGCTTGTGATACGGAGGACAGCATGGAGGAAACTTGGTTTGCGGTTGTACACTCTCTTCTACTCTGTACTTAGTCGAGGATTAGCACTTGATTTTTGAATCTGCATTCGAAAGCACAAGTCAGACAGTCACTCACCGTTTCTTGAGTCATCCCCACATTGTCAACCAACATTACCCCTGATATACTCAGCCCGACGAAGCGCGATACTTTGTACCAGGCCCCCTTGCCAGCTTTGCCTCGCAATACCACCCGGAGTAGCTCAAGCCAAACGTGGTGAAGATGACCAGCCCGATCTATCGCTCACGCCGGCATCGTAAGTAGTCAACCAGTCAACGCCCAGGTCAACACCAGCGCACCTCTCCTCGCACTCTAACCCAAGCTCAGGTCGAGCTCAATTGGTAGAGCAAGGCCGGCCTTCCCGTTTCGAGGAAGACTTCCCACCTTTCGATCAGGGATCTTCAGGCCGCTGGCGGCGCCTACAGCGCGGGGAGGAGGAAGACGTTGTTGAGGGTGCGATTAGAAGTTTGTCGGCGATACGGATTGGAGACAGAGGGGTGACCGTGACGCAAGGTGTGACTACACGATCTAGGGGAAGGGGAAATGGAGATCGGACTGATAAAGGTGAAGAAGAAGAGGAAGAGCGTGGACGACCTACTCAGCGCGGTAACGAGGGGGGACGTGAGCGCGATAGTTCCGCTGATTTTGGAAGCACGTTGAGTGGTGGGGAGAGCACGAGCGATGGGGAGCGTGGAGATGGTACGGCACCTGCTCCTGCCCGGAGAACGATAAGGGATCTCCTAGCGTCTGGTCCTCGTTTGATTCCAGCAGAGGCGCCGTACGTTACATATACGCGGAGTCAAGTGTTTGGCCGCAGTAGCATCACTGGTCTTCCACTTGCACCGTACATCCCGTCCACGCGGACTCAAGTATTCGGCCGCAACAATGCCACTGGTCTCCCAGTTGGCCCAAAAGGAGAAGTGGTGGAAGGCGAGAGTGGGAGTGAGCGCCTTGAGAGAATGGACAAGTACGAGAACTGGAATCATCTCTGCAGGTTCGTTGTCGCAGGTACCGACCTCCCGAACAGTAAACAACAGCTGACGCTTCGCTGGGTCAGATATCTCAACGAATGCCGCCGCTTCCGCCGCCTGGGGCAGGGTTTCCAGCCGGATGATCTGCTCGACGAGCCCCACGTCACCCCGGAGGACTTCGTGTACCAGGCCTACCTGACCAAGAACACTGAGCGGCGCACGCACATCCTCCGGGAGCTTGGGCAGGAGGATGCGTGCTTTCTGGCGCAGCGGAGGATTGCGTTGAACACCGAGAGCCGGCGGAAATGGGCGATCGATATTTGTGGTGGTCATCTCCGTTCACCGCCAAGGATACTGCAGGGGCACTATTCGGTGGAATATTTGGTTTATGAGGAGAATAAAGTGCCGGAGCGAGAGAGTAAGTTCGATTTGAGATTGAGTTGCCGCTAGTGGAGCGGGCCGCGATAGGCGAGCTAACTCCCGGTTCTGGCAGAGGACAATGTGACCTGGCAGTTCTCCGAATTTGATAGACGATGGCCTACGGACAAGCAGAGGGCGTACAGCTGGTTCACCGAGCTCAAAGTTGACAACGCACTCGGCGAAGAACTGAGAAAACACTTGTGGGAGATCGGAGACAACTACGATTTGTTGCGCCAACGCTCGCGGAGCAGTTCTTCGATCCCCATCCCCATACCAGGACCGACACCGTGGAGAACACCAGAACCAAAAACAGAACCAGCACCACCTCGAGCACGATCACCTCGACTCGGACGACCAACCAGACGTCAGAGACAGGAACAACTGGAATCCCGCAGGGAGAAACGCAGAGCCAGGGAACTGGCGCAGGAGCAGGCACTGGATATTCTACGCCACGAGCTCCCCGACCCAGGTCTTGACGGCGACGGCGCTGGACTCTTATAAACGCGTTCGGTATGGCGGCACAGAATGGGATTGGAGCTGCTAACGCGGCGATGTATGGTGGGAACGGGAATAATGTTGTGCTGTCTAGTCCGGGGTATCATTCGGATATGCTGGTGCTGATGGAGAATATGGAGAGGTTGTCTGGGACGCTGCAGCGGAACCGGCAGGAGTGGTCGCAGGTGCAGGAGGGGTTGGTTAGGGTGGAGAGGTTGCAGGGGAGGTTGGCTAGGGACAACCAGGCGGACGGCAACCCTCAGGTCAACGGCGATGCTTCGGTCCATGAACACGAGGACACTTCTTCGACTGTTCTGCAGCTGCAGGGTCAGTTGGCGGAAGCACACCGCCAGATCGCAGATCTGGGAGAGAGCTTTGCTCAACTACAGGCGGTGCACGAGGAATACTCCGCCGGTCTGAGCGCTGCTACGCAGATGGCGCGCTCTTACCAATCGCAGGAACAGTCATATATCCAGTCGGTGCACGAACACTACTCAGCTCAACTTCTACAAGCCCGAACAGAAACCGTGGAGGCACAATTGACACATCAGGCATGGCAGGCACGATTACAGGGTCTTGATGGCATGGTCAAGAAGGCATGGGAATCGAGAGAAGAAGAGGGAGCGCCATGGAGAAAGCGGATGGCGGGCTTGAAGGAGGAGAATCGGGTTCTGAGGGCGATGGTTGGGTGGGATACGCCGCCTGAGAGTGAGGATGGGGATGGGGATGAGGAGGGCGAGCTACTGAGTGATGGGAAGGGACAGGGCAGTCGGGAGAGTAAGGGGGAAGGGGAGCGGCAGGGTGATCGACAGGTTGTGCCGCAGAATCTTGCGGCGGCGGGTGCTGGGTAAGGAATGCTTGCTGATTGACCGAGGCAGTGACTGCGAGAGTAGCGCTGCTTGCTCTGTATGCATCACGTTTGAGTGAAAGGTGCAGGTACGTTGTGTCGAGATCCGAATTCTTTTGTTTGCTTACAGTAAGTTGCATTCATTCCTCCTTGTCATGAGCATGTGAGTTATGCTGTCTCGCATTCCTATTCCATTCGCTGTCTGATCACTCGACGGGTGTTCTTTTTCGCATATTAGGTCCGGCAAACCGGCTTGTGCGTTTGGTATACTTGTCTCGGGTACGATGCATATTCCATGATATGCAGAAGGCGTGCATGATGCACGTTTCCGCAAGAGCCACGCAAGACCACGAAAGCAACAAACAGCATGGAACAAGCGACTGCTAGCGATGGCTGCAATTCATTGCTGTCTCGCATTCTGCAGACGATGAGTTCGAGCGGCATCCATTGTCCCGACGTTGACGAGGTTGCTGTCTCGCACTCTGCAGGCTTGCCAAAAGCGTAGGCTTGCAGCAGCGTTCATTGTCCTGCCCAGCTGGCTTGCATCGTCTCCATTCAGCATCTGTCTCACCCTGCAACATCGAGTGCAGACTGCAGCTTGCCGCCAGGCTTGCTAGCCAGCTTGCTGATCGAACACCACGTTTGCGCTGCCGCAAACTATGCAGCACGATCGCTGCAGTAGTGCGAGCAAGAGCATGACAGATCGATATAAGACGACAGCTCCAGCAGTGTAGTGCAAAAACCAGAACACCATCAACATCATCAGATCGTCTCAGCAAGGCGATTACCTGGACACGACAACTTCTGGATACTACACTGCACAAAAGTTCACATCAACAGCCACTCAGGCTTCATTCAGGGCCATGGGTCCGAAGAAGCCTGCAAGACGGCCAGGCAAATGCCCCCGGTGCGCAGTCAAAGATGATGAGCTCCTCAATCACGGTTCTGCACCAGATGTCCACTCACAGGGTGCCGGCCTATCTCTCTGCCAATTTCAAAACACGACTCCTTGCTACGATCTTTGGCCAGATTTCCCGAGCCTTGAAAACCCCATTGTCACTTGGCCTGGCACAAAAGACGCGGCCATCGACTTCATTGCTCGCGCAGATCCGCAGAACCCAGCCTACACCAAGCAAGACCTGGAGGGTGCTGCCTTCGCGGCGTATCCACCGATGTCAAAGAAGGCGGTTGCGGCGGAGGTGAAAGCACAGAAGGCTCGTGATCAGGGACCTGCCCATCAAGCGGACACGAATGTTGCCACATCTACCCCCGATGTCTCAGGACAAGTTCCATCCAGCAACACGACTTCAACAAGTACTCCTGCACAGATCGCGCAGAGCACCACATCTCAGACTCCGGCTGGCGGGCCGTCACAGACTCCGTGGCACACCAACCATTCAACCGGCGCATCTGCACAGGCTCCGGCCAGCAACACTACTCCAGCGGGAGGATCACCACAGACTCCTCTCAACACCGGTACATCAGCAGCCGCGCCCGGACAAGCTTCACCACCGCAGCAGGACCAGTGTTTTCGTTGCCCGTCTTCCCTCGTTGTGCAACTCAACCACGGACCCGCACTGGAGCACTTAAGTGTCTGCCAACACGAAGTCAATGAGAATCAACATGGGGTACAGAATCTTTGGCCAGGCTTCAGAGTTTTGTATGAGTCTGCGGTACCATGGGTCCATGATCAAGACCTTGCCAAATTACGTCTTGCCGGAATCCTGTCGGAAGTCTCGAACAAACCGAGGTTTGAGATCCAAACCACGGGAGCGGATCTCGAGGAATTGGCGAAAATCGCATTTCCACCTATGACGGAAGAGAAGTTTGCGGAAGACGCGAGACGCGCTGCTGCACAAGCATCTCATTCCCAAGACCTTGCCAGCCGCATGGAGAACAGCGGCAGTATCGCAACGTCAGACGCGACAGCTGTTCCGTCCCCAGGTGCTGCAGCTTCTACAGCGGCAGACCAGGTCGTTGTGCAGTTACCACCATTGAGCGAGATTCCCGAGCCTGAGTTTCAAGACGGCAACTTCCAACAGACAGATCCAGTCGGGGCCCAGACGCGCGTCCGGGCACACGCACAGCGTTTGTTAGATCAGGAAGCAGTTCGACCTTTTGGGGAGGACTTTGCTGCCGGCAAGACAAGGATGATTCGGAAGTACGGCCTGCGAACGAGCTTCGGCCCAACCAAAGGAGACGTCATAGCCAACTTCCTCAACATGGAATGGCCCAAGCGTATCTACGTGTACGATATGGCTATGTATCGTCCTGGCATGCACAATGGTCAACAGAGTGTTGTCAAAAAGCAGTGGGACATGATTGAAGCCCTTGAAGTGCTGCTCCGGACACAGCAGACGGATGTGGATGTTATGGCACTGAACAAGAATTTGCCTTACTGGGTCACCGACGGTACGATGATATGGTCTACTCGCCCGATCTTCAATGAATCGGAAACTGCTCCTGGGTCTTACCGTCATGGCCAACTGCCACCGCAGCAACTGCAGTATGACAATGAGTGTGGCCGCACTCTGGTCATTGATTCCATCTTCATCACATTTCACCAGGCCATCAATCTCTCCCGCCCAGTCAGTGAACTCTTCCACGACAGCACGTCTGCCAAGTTCAAGGACAGCGTACCTAACATCCTGGTGAAAGGTCTCAATGCCTTCTTCTCGCGACATGCGCGCCGCCTGCTATCGCATCCTGCAACAGCCAGGCCGCATATCCCACATGCAACCGCTCAGACGTCCAATGACAACCCTTTCGTCTGTGTAGGCGCGAGCAAATCTTTTCATGGTGCGACTGCGGGCCGCGACCTCGATCCCCGCAAAACAATTACCGCGAAGTCTGGCTTCTCATTGTCAGTTCGACCCGGGGTTGCGAGCATGTATGTGAATCTCAGCAAGGCTACATCCCCGTTCTTCGCGAAAAGTATCACAGTTCAAGACTTCATTGATGCTGCGCGTGGCAGATCAGAGAACGAAATCATCAATTGTCTCAAAGGGCTGAAAGTGGAGATCAAGCTTATGACGAACAACACTGCTGTGACATTCCCAAAGGTCCGCAACAGGATCAGATTCATCAAAGAGGTGTCCACGAAGAATGTATTCCAGGAGGACCGTCTGAGGCCCGGCCAGTGGCCCCAGTTGCCATTTGAGCAACAGACGGTCGGACACTGGTTCGATGCAAATTCTCCCTACAGGCGACAACATCCGCATCCAGACTTTCCAAATCCGCCTGTGACTTGGAGCAGAAACGTGAACGACCGTGCAGTCAATGTCGGCAAGGACGCAATAAGAAACCCGGAAGAAGTTGAGTGGTGGCCTGCACAGTGTCTCCATATCGTGCCCTGGCAGTCTTTTAGTGGACGGATCACACCAGATCAAACCACGGAGATGATAAAGGCTGCGCAGGTGGGGCCCATGGTGCACAAAGATCAACTCACTTCTGGTCCAAACAGCGGCCTCGCTCACTTTGCTTTCACAGCTCCTGCTCAGGGTCGCCTCGCCGATGCAGGAATGTCTGTTGGGCTTGAGTTCATTCGCATGCCGTCTCGAGTGATACCCAATCCCCCGATTCAATACCGACGCTGGGATGCCCGTGCAGACTGTCCCAAAGACTTCACGCAGAACTCCTTCAACGCTTCCTGGAACCTGCAGAAAGTCATGTTCAAGAGTACTGTCGAGCTGAAGGAGCTCTATATCCTCAACATCTCCGGTGAAGGCCCAGACCACGATCAGCCACCGTCTGCATTCTATCAGGCACTCTTCAATCACGGGCTGACCGCAAATGTTGGCGTTCATACCACCTATCTCAAACAGACGATCACAGGCCAGGATCTTGCTTGGGAGAATAATTTTGCTGCTGCTTTGAGAGCACTCCGCTTCCAGGGGATACAAGATGGTATGGTGGGAAATGATCCATTGGTGATGGTCGTACTGGCCCGAAAGGATCAGGACACATACGCGCATGTGAAACGTGTCGCAGATCTGCGCATGGGGGCAAAAACCGTTTGCATTACCCATGATCATCTCATGACAGTCAACCCGCAGCTGTACTCAAACGTGGCGATGAAGATCAATCTTCGACAGGGAGGTGTCAATCATGTCCCGGGTACCAACGCATTTGTTCCACTGAGGGTTTCTGGAGCGAACTCACCTGCCAACACAATCGTCGTTGGAGCGGATGTGACACATCCTGGCAACGGTAGCTTTACAGCAACGCCTTCGATTGCGGCTGTGGTTGGCAGTGTTGACGATGATTTTGTGGTCTTCCCTGGGTCCGTGCGTCTTCAGCAGAGCAAGAAGGAGGATATTGTCGAGCTTGCGGTCATGGTGAAGGAGCGCTTGGTCGCTTGGGCCAAATTACATGGAGATCAACTTCCCACGAATGTGCTGTTCTATCGGGATGGAGTCAGCGAGTCTCAGTACGACATCCTTCGCAGGCGCGAGCTTCCTCAGGTTCAAGTAGCCATGAATCTGGCCTACGAGGAGCTCCACAGTGACAGTATTGAGCCTGATCTCGATATGCCTGGACGACCGAAGCCTCCCAGCGATGGTGCAAAGGGAGCCGATAGCAAGAAGCAAGACAACAAGACCGCTCAAGCACTCAAGAGCGAAGAAGAGGCACTTGCTGCAGCAGTCGAGACTTATGCAGCCAATCAACCTCTCTCCATGACCTTCGTCGTGGTCGGAAAACGCCACAACACTCGTTTTTACCCCTCTCGAGCCGCCGACTATGTCAAACCCCCAAATGACAACGTCAAGACTGGACTTGTGGTCGATCAGGTTATCACTCACCCATACCACATGGACTTCTACCTCCAGTCTCACTTGCCCCTCAAAGGCACCGGTCGCTCAGCCCACTACTTCCCTTTGCGCAACGAGATGGCTCTTTCAGCACAACAGCTCCACGAAATCACCAACAACTTCTGCTACATCTATGCTCGAGCCACCAGAGGCGTCTCATACTGTGCTCCTGCGTACTATGCTGACCGTCTCTGCGATCGTGCCAGATGCTACCTTCGCTACAAGCTTCTCGGACGTCCTGGTTACCAACCACGCCCAATCAACCGTCCCAATGAGACATGGGCGCAATACTGCGACGCCATCAAGACCCAGCTCGAGACCGACGGTTTCCACTGGAACAGGTGGGTAGCACCTACTAATCCCCCCAATTCCAACCCATGGTCCTCGACCCTGAACAACTCCATGTTCTACCTTTGAGCTCGTCATCAGCTCGTCCAGTCTTTACTGCCATCTGCCTGCCCTTGCTTCACGATTCATGGCCACAGACCTTGAGCTTGCCAGTCCTTACTGCAAACTACTTACGACATACGACTTACGACTTACGACCATGTCATTTGAGCTTCTCAGTCTTTACCGCCATCACGAAACACCATTGCATACTTAACAACGATTTCACGGCCGCTTTGCTTTTTACCTGCGCACATCTCGCTGAAGAGACCATGCTCTCTGTCTTGCTTGACCACAACCTGTACAATACATGGCATCTCAGTCCATCAACCACAGTCCTTTTCGAAAGTGTTGTTGGGGCACACTCATGACAGTATCTTTAGATAGCATCAATAACTACCATTCCACCCCAACCTTATCGTCTTCCATTCTAACAATTTTCGGCCTGGTAACATGACAAACCCGCATCGTTTATTTGTCTCATTTCCATCAATTGGCTTTCAGATACGACCTGACATGACTTCCTCGCTCTCTTTGATCTTCAACACTTTCTCAACTCTTCTTCGACATCCAGCTAACAGGACTTCCTCATCCACTGCCAGCAATGCATCCATACCTGACGTCGCCTAGCCACCATGGCTGTTCCATCTGCCGAGAAGCCATGTGGACATTGAAGTGGGGTCTCCACTTCAGTCCAAGCAGCAGTGTTCTCAAGGCACATGAACGCATGGATACGTAGAAGACGGTCACAGTATTTATCCGTTTGTGTTTGGTAGGTCTTGTATCTCTTCCAAAGTTTGTCAACCCGCTTTCCAACAACCATCGACCATCAAGGTAGAATATCATCAGTTGCATTCTTCTTCACCATGTCTTCAGCTCCAAGAGGACCACCATTTCGAGCCGAGCACCTTGGCTCCCTCCTCAGGCCATCGAAGCTGTTGGACAAACGCCACGCCATCCACCAGAAGAAGGACAGCGAAGATGGACTACATCAGCTCGAAGATGAGTGTATCAACGAATGCGTCAAGATGCAGGGAGATTGTGGATTCAAGGCCATCAGTGATGGTGAGTACAGACGACATATGCTCTGGGGCACTTTCTTTCCAACGTTGAACGGCATGACAGAAGTGAAGGGTCCCGATGCAAGCATTTTCCGAGAATACGTTCCAGATATTGCAGCGTTTCTTGAGGAAGGCCATGAACCTGGCGAGACTGTGATCTGCGATGGTAAGATTAGCCATACCGGCAACAGCTCGTACATTGGCCATTATGAGTATCTCAAGAGCATTACGCCGAAGGAACAGCATGGCCAGATCAAGATGACGCTTTGCGGCGCCGAACTGGTACCATCTGAGGTACAAGGAGGGCAAGGCGTATCCGAAGGATGTGTACTCCAGCGATGAGGAGTACTTTGCGGATATTGCGACAGCCTATCAGACAGAGTTGAAGATCCTATACGATGCCGGCTTGTGAGTTCAGCGCGAATTTCTTCAATCTATCATTCGCTGACAATGTAACGTGGACGGAATGCTCAGGTGGATGATCCAAATCTTGCTTGTGAGTTCTGCTCCGATGCCTTCGACCTTTCATCATTCGCTGACGCCATGGGGCAGACTTCTGTTCTGAGCCGATGATCGAGGGCTGGAAGAAGGACTCAGCCAACACCCGCACCATCGATGGCCTTTTCGACGCATACATCGACTTCTACAACGACTGCTTCAAGCGGCCAGCGGACATGCATCTAGGCATCCATCTTTGCCGTGGTAACTTCGTCAACTCACGCCATTTCTCCGAAGGTGGCTATGACCGCATCGCCACGAAGCTCTTCAATGTATCGACTTACTACCTTGAATATGATACCGCACGAGCTGGTGGTTTTGAGCCACTCAAAGAGCTTCCGAAGGACAAGAATGTCATCCTGGGAGTCATCACCAGCAAGTTCCCGGAGATGGAGAAGAAAGAGGAGATGAAGGAGAGGATATGGAAAGCAGCCGACTCTGTCGCGCAAGGATCTGGTGAGAGTAAGGAGGAGGCTGTGAAGCGTTTGGGTGTGAGTCCACAGTGCGGCTTCGCCAGCATGAAGATGGAAACCTCCTGGGCTGGGATGATATGGTGAATAAGCTGAAGTTGGTGAGGAGCATTGCCGATGACATCTGGCCGGGCGAGCCATGAATGTGGAACAGAGGGGTATTGGCCATCTGGGGAGCTTTTGAATACACTCAACGTGTCCCTTGCCTCGAACGATGATGATGCTCCCTAGTTGTTGAAAGAGTGAAGAGGGCAAGGTTGGCGGTCAAGGACGGCGGCACGATCGCTCAAAGGTTCATCCGTTCCGGAACTCTATTTAGTTTCAACTCCAATGACCTTAATCTCGACTTCAACTTCAACAGAGAAAACTGTATCTTCGTTCTCCCTTGATTTTACGACCGCTCGCATCCCCGCTTACATAGTCTAGAGCGGTGGGTGAGCTACACAAGGCTTCCACCTCTCAGGGGTCTCGTACTCCTCAGCTATGGAGGCAAACAGCACCAGCATGTTGCAGAAGGGGATCTTCGAAGACCTGCAACGCAAGATAGACGAGGACACCGCAATCAAAGATGTATATGAACACTGTCAGAGACGCTATGGGCGGTACTGATACGGTCTACAGCAACTTCGTGACATCGTTCAAACGATCGAAAAGCATGGTTAGACCGCACATGTGCCTCAGCATGCGATCGACAATGAATGACAAGTGTAGATCGTACTACGCAATCCATCCTCTCTCGCGCCCATTCTACCCCATCCAGCGAGCGTAAGGCCCATTCTTCCTTCGTCTGCAAACACAGAACGCCGCTGATGAGCTCCAGTGCAACCCGTGCTTGAATCTGCCAGAGCCAACCTCAAGGAGGAAGTCGTCGCTATCGGACAACTCTCAGAGGTCGCATCGAAGTATCCATACTACAAGTTCAATTACGCTTGGAGTCGGCAGATGCAGGATGCAGTATGCTTTAGCGTATCGTCGCCACGTTCTACGATGGCAAGCTGAAGTTTTATAGTGCTTCTCGATACTTCTCTGCGGCTACCTTGGTGGGCTTAACAGAGGGCCGACGAGTGATCCGCTGTTCACCATCGACCAGGTTGGACAGTTGATGGCTGGTAAGCTGACGTCCGAGCATGAGGCTAAGATCGGAAGCTGATCCCGTATTGCAGTCCCTGTGAACCTCAAGGAACAAGACGCCTTCCACCTTACCATCGAAGAATACCTTCTCGCTCTCGTCTCGCTCATCGAAGAACTGGTCTGCTGCATTCTCTCCATCATACTGGCAGGTGCAGGACTGACATTGGGTGCAGGCTCGCCTTGCACGCAACTCCGTCACCCTAGGAGACTACCGCCGACCACTGGAGATCAGCCGATTCATCAAGGACGTTCACGCTGGGTTTCAAATCCTCAATTTGAAGAACGATACCTTGAGAAAGCGCAGCGACGGACTTAAATACCGGGTCAAAGATGTGGAGGATGTCGTCTACGATCTGAGCTTGAGGGGGCTGCTGCCCAAGGATTGAAGGACTAATCTGATGGAGCATCCGCAACGTCGCCGTGACGACCGATAGATGCAAACGGACCACGAAAGCGTGGGGCGAGCTGAAGAGACTTCGTTCCAAGTCGACCTCTGATGAATGCGGTGGTCAAGCATGACTATGGCAGGCCACTCGACACGATTCCTGACACGAGCCGACAATCGGGATCTAGAACGAAAGATGCCTTCAGATCTTTCAGAGATACGATAGCTTATCGATTGCTAACTGTGATTTCTACGAACTACGTCTCGTAGAGCATGCCACTTTCAATGCATGTCTCAAAGCCGAGTCTCCGCCGCCTCAGCACCCAAGCTTGATGGCATCCTGTGTCACTCCTCCAGCATTGCTCTGCTAGCAAGCACTCGGATCTCCAGGTGCCGGCTCGCTCACTCTGCAATCGTAACACAATCCACTTCAGTGATTTTGATCTCCATACTCGTGTGCATGCAGCACATCCTCCTCGATACTCCAGCCCAGCGCCTCGATCTTAGCTCTGAAAGGTACCTCCACCGGGTTGGTCCGGGCTGGGAAAGTAGAGTAATTGGGACGCTCAAGCAGGCTCAACTGCAACCCCTTCTTCGTACCTAGGTACTCATGAATCGGATGGTCCTCCACAATCCGCCAATACTCTGCGATCGGCGAAAACACGTTGTAGTCACATGAGTTCGGGTAGGGATAGCGCAGACGAAGGTACCTCAGGTCCGCCAGCTCGGCCATCACGAAGGCAGGGTTGGGCATCATACCCCATTTGCGGAGTTCACCCTCCGGTTCTGATACGTCTGTGATAGCGCAGTCGAGTAGGTGGTTCTCGAATCCGAACGGTGCGAGGTGGCGCTCGAAGGCGTGAGAGGATGGCAGTCGTATTTGGAGTCGCAACCGGAGGAGTCGCAACCACGAAGTTGGCGAAAGGGGCAGCTGGCGGGATGAGTTGTAGTGATGTCTGTGAGGTACCCGCTGTTCGTTGGGCCGATCTTTGCGAGGAAGCAGTGTAAGGCAAGCCAGCCGAAGGTGCCGGTAAACTTGAACGACTAGCTATAGTAGATCTTGGAGGCTTCCTGGTTGATTTGACGAGACACGCAAAGGAGACTGGCGCTCCGTGCTGCTTTCGGGGCGAGTGGAATGAGCTTGTAGTCGCATCCGTGCCGATATCTGCCGTCCTCGTATCGTCCGTGCTGGCACTCTTCGCAGCAGCAGACCTTATTCCGCCAGGACTCGCTGTAGTCGCAGACTAGAGCTTCAGCGCGGCCGCAGTCGCCTGTGTAGAAATCGAGGGGGTCCTCGGCCACGAGTACAAGCTTGTAGATTCGGTTGCGCAGCTCTCCTGGCAGCTCGCGGAATTTGAATGGCTAGGCAGTGTCAATATCAGCGGGACAGTTGCCTTGAGCAGTGGCGTATGGCTTACCTTTGCCCTCACCCTGGCGACGTTTGTAGAAGTCTTGCTTAACATCATCTGATCATAGGCCGCTGTCATATCCGCAAGACTTTCCAGCGTGTGACCGGCGGACGAACTCCGAGCAGCCTTTGGGTAGCAGGAGTGTGATCGCTGTATTCGGTCGGGGATGTCCCCTTGTGGGCCATGGTGGTAGGCATCTTGTTGTGTGTGTGGTTGTGGATAAGGGAGTGATGAGGTCGGTGGTAATAGTCGAATGACCTGTGAAGGTGAGAAGACTCAACGCTTTCACAGTGGGTGAAGAAGGTGTGATGTAGGAAGTGCAGTATTCACCACGCTAAACCACTTTCGATATTTATCATGTGATACTTCTGACGTACTTCTTGTGCACTCACGTGCCCATCTGACGTACCAACTTCACGTACTCTCATCACGTTCCGCAATCCGGAAATCCTACACTTTTCCCAAAGTCCACCCGCCCCATCACCTCGCCACTCCACAGACCCGCTCAACGCTTGACCACTCGCATCCACACCGCTTCAATCGAAGACCTCTCCTTGCTCCCCATTCACCTCATACCTGAACTCCGGCACATCCTCATACACAACCTTCCACCCCTGAGACATCAGAGTCCCGCGGAAGACCGCTTCGTCCTCTGACTCCGGCTCGCGAGACGGCCACCGCTTCTTAACCATACTGAGCGCCAACCCTTCCTTGCCGCTGAAGTACGAATGAATAGGATGCCGTGCAAGATCGTCGTAGCTGGTGTACATTGGATTTGGGTAGCTGAGACGAAGGCGACGAAGACCAGAGATCTCTTTGAGAATGTGGCCCGGATTCGCCATCTGGTTATCCTCGCCCCACCTCTCCTCCCGGTGCCACCAGAGGGAAGTCTTCTCGTCGAAGAAATCCTCGAGCAGATGGCCGTAAAAGCCGAATGCTGTCAGGTGGCGAGGGTAGGCGTGCCCACCCATCCAAGTGTTGTCGAGAAGGTAGGTCGCAGTGGCTGGATGCTCGACGGTGATATCCGTGACGAAGTTGCGATTGGTAGGACTAATATGCACCAGCCAGTGGTAGAGCGCGAGCCATCCGTAATGGCCTGAGAACTTGAGTGGTTGGCTGTAGTAGACTAAAGTAGCTTCCTCGTTGATCTGGCAACATACGCGGAGGAAGCCTACTTGACGACTGACTGGTGGTGGCTGTGGCACGGGTGTTATGGTGTCGCAGGTACACCAGTCTTCATCTGTGCCAGGAGGACAGAGACACTCGTCCGGCTCGTCGTACCTGCACTTTCCCGTATAATCCGTGAGCCTGCGGCACTCGCCAATGTCGTATTCCAGCGCGCCATCCGCAACAAGGGCAAATTTGTAGATCATGTCCCTTAGTTGCCGGGGTAGGTCGAGGATGCGGAACGTGGTTGGGCACTATCAACGTCAGTCAATGTACCATCCGAGGGCACAGCACCTTGACCAAGAACTTACCGGAGTGTGCTCAAGACACGCATGAGCGCAGCCCCTGCTAACCCACATGTGATCTTGATCCGCGATCATCGCTTCCAGAGTCTTCGGCGTGGAGTCAGCGTACCAAACCTCAGGGGCTGGTCGGAAATAGTCGTTGGTGTCTTGCGGCCTGTTCCAGTACCAGAACTGATTGGCATCTTGTGACTCGAACATCTCGTTCTGTTGCTCGCGCATGGTCTCGAGAGTCGGTGGCGTATGGTCGCTGTATACTCTCTGATCTGCGGTCTCTTCGACGACCTCGATCACAGTAGATAGGCTGAACTTCCGGGTGATCATGATGCCGGTATCCAAGTCCGCACGAGCTGAAACCTCATCGAAGTCTTCCATCGCCTGGGCCGTCCTCTTAGGAGTCTGTTCCAGATCGATGCAATCAAGTTCAGGCTGGTCGTTGATCAAAGACTCGTCTAACAAAGACTGGACGCCCCAGAAATCCCATTCGTTGAGCGGTTTAGCATCGCTGGTCACACTTGCCGTATCCACGTCGTTCGCCTCAGTCGGAGCGGAAGGCGTCGAGGCTGCCTGCGTGACTGCCACCTCTGACGATAACACCCACTCGCTGACGTCCATAGCGGCTGTCCCCGATACCTGTGTAGTGAGTGTGGAAGGGAGGGCGAACTTGACGTTGGCAGAAAGTGCTTATGAAGGTGAATGCACTCGCAAAAGGGCTCGCCGTCGTAGGGGATGGTGAAGAGGATGGTACGAAACCAGGGAGGATGGGAAGACAGAGATTGTCCTAGATGTTGTCTCTGTGGCGTTTGGCCCACCGGTGTGGTATCGTTGCAATAAGGTTCGTCGTTAGTGAATGAGCTCCACCGGCAGACCCAGAGTCTCGGGATGGTAAGCAGAAGACGAAGAGCGTATAAAACGATGCCGGCAGGTAGTGAACCTGAGCGGGTGATTCCTGCGAAGGATATGAGCTGATACTTGCTGGAAGACTCACTGTTCTGCCAAAGTGGTGAAGAAGAAGTCGCTGTATATCATCTGCTTTTGTCAAAAAGTATATATCCCCACCTTCAGTGAACAGAAGGCGATACAGCTCAGTCACACATCCACAACATTCACCACACCATCCCGTTCTCGTCTGTTACTCGTGACGTACCTCAACCATTCACTTGTAGCACCCGAGGACCGTACCGTACCCGATACGACTTTCTCCTCATCCTTAAACCTTCTGCATATCCACCACACACCGAATGCAATCCCCATCATGCATATCATGGAAAGCCTGGTTGATCCCGCCCAAGTTCTGGCGATGCGTGATGAACTCGTCCACCTTCAGCTTGCCGGTCATGTAGTCGTCCACGAGCCCGCCCATCTGCGTGCGGCCCTTGACGCCGCCGAAGGCGCAGCCCTTCCATCTGCGGCCGGTCACGAGTTGGAATGCTAAACACCAGTCAGCCATACACTCCCAAGCGCAGCAACTCGAAAAAAAGGGAATGGGAAAACGTACGCCTCGTACTAATCTCCTGCCCAGCAGCCGCAACCCCAATGATAATACTCTCCCCCCACCCCTTATGGCACGCTTCGAGCGCGGACCGCATAACGTGTACATTCCCCGTGCAGTCGAAAGTATAGTCAAGCCCCCCATCCGTCATCTCCACCAACCGCGCCTGAATCGTCTCATCCTTCTTCAAATCCTTCGCAGGATTGACAAAATCCGTCGCGCCAAACTTCGTCGCCCACTCCTTTTTCGAATCATTAACATCAACCACAATAATCTTACTAGCCTTGTTCTTCACCGCGCCTTGAATCACGCTCAAACCCACACATCCGGCGCCGAAAACCGCGACAGTAGAGCCTTCCTCGATCCCGCCGTTTCCTGCGGAGATGACAGCGGCGCCGTAGCCGGTGGTGATACCGCAGCCCAACAGGCAAGTGCGGTCCATGGGCGCTTTGTCGGTGACTTTGACGCACGAGATCTCGGCCACGACGGTGTACTGCGAGAAGGTCGAGGTGCCCATGAAGTGCAGGAGGTCCTTGCCCTTGGCCTTGAAGCGCGAGGTGCCGTCGGGCATGACGCCTTTGCCCTGCGTCGCGCGAATTTTGCCGCAGAGGTTCGTCTTGCCTGATTTGCAGAATTTGCACTCTTTGCACTCGGGGGTGCTATCATCAACCCTCAGTCAGCCTCCCCCTCTAGTCACCCTTCCACCCCTCATCTCGAGTAGTTGGGTAGTGTGAGACTTACTAAAGCGCAACAACAGTATCCCCAACCTTCACACTCTCCACCCCCTCCCCCACACTCTCCACAATACCCGCGCCCTCATGTCCCGCGATCACCGGGAACGCACCCTCTGGATCTTTACCCGACAGCATGTACGCGTCCGTGTGGCAGACGCCGGTGTAATGGATCTGTATCCGCACCTCGCCAGCTCGGGGGACGCCGACCTCGACGTCCTCGACGGAGAGGTCTTTGCCGGCTTCCCAGGCCACGGCGGCCTTGCAGGTGATGGGCTTGCCTGCTGTTTCGAAGGACATGGTTGCGGTCGTTTTAGTTGATCTGTGAATGGAGGGGTGAATGGTTTTCGTTGATGCTTTGGCTTTGGGTTGATGCTTTCGTTTTGGGTTGATATTTTGAAGGAGAGGAAGTCGGCTGCAAGAAAGAACAAAACACGAAGGAGTACTAAGTGAGGAGAAGTCCAGTGTTTTCTCTTGGGAGTTGTCGGCAAGTGAAGTTTTGCTGAAAGAGGGTATGATGTAAACGTTAGTGGGGTCTCCTCCGTTCCGTTCCGCGAAGAGAGCTCGAGAGACGTTTGTCGGTCTTGCCTGCCGCTTTGAGCTTGCGGATCCACGGACGACTCCATCTCTGCTGTGAGAGTGGTATAACGCATCAAATGGTAGAGAATGGGAAACAAACGAAACCGGCTGCTTGGGTAATCAATAGAGACCGATGCTTGCCAGACGTCTTGACCGAGAAGTTGAGTTGCTCATGACCCCAAACCCGAGCACATTGATGGACCGCCACCTCTCACATAATATCGAGAAAACACTTACGAAGCATGAAAGCACTGTACCCACATACATACACCATCTACCTCTTTGCCCAGAACGCCGGCTTGCACTATACAACTACATGGCTCGAAAGAAAGCGCTTGTAGAGCACCACGCTTCCAATGTATGCATCACCCTCTCCACCCCTCTTGCTTGACAAAACTTCTCCTCCCTCGCTTCTTCATATGTTCATCCCTCGTCGTATGCGCGTTGGCTTGTTAGAATTGTCTGCGCGTTCGTCGGTACGAGAAGTTTAGCACGTCGCATCGGTTGCTCTCGAGTTCATGAGCAGGGCAACGATGAGACCGTAGAGACCTGTTCGCATAGTCAGCACCACCCCAGATATGTATGCCTTCGCCTCAATGCGAGACTGAACTTACCCAACACTTCGGCGAAAATGAGAATCAGAATCATTCCGACGAACAACCTTGGCTGCTGCGCAGTACCGCGCACACCAGCATCACCCACAATCCCGATGGCGAATCCAGCAGCAAGACCAGCGAGACCGACAGAAAGACCAGCACCGAGCTGGATGAAGCCGGCGAAGAGCGAGATTTCTTGTTGAAGGTTGTTGGAGATCAGGACGGAGACGACGAGGCCGTAGATGGCAATGATACCAGCCATAATAACAGGGATGATGTCTGGGAGTGATAACGGTCAGCTGAGGCCAACGCTTGGCAGACTCTGCGTAGGTTGATAGAGCTTGCGCAGGTTCGATTTGTGGTTTTGGCACATACTCTTGACGATGAGATCAGGCCTCAAGACACCCATGGCGGAGATACCCACGCCGGCCTTTGCGGTACCGTAGGCGGCACCGAAGCAGGTGAAGACGATGGCGCTTGTGCAGCCCATCGCTCCGAAGAACGGCTGTTATCGAATTCGTTAGCCATTATGTCCATTGATCTCCTCTAAGCGCCTCGATCGCTTATGTCGGGACTGCCGATGCCTCCTCCAGGCGTCCGTTTGGGGGTGGGGAGGCGTTGCGCGGTGGTGAGAGGCGCAGAAGCTGATTGGAGAGCACTTACGGCATACACGGGGCTATGGTAAATATACTGTTAGCATATGTCGCCTTCATATACCCCATCGTATCGTCTGAGGCGTCCTTCTGAAGCAGATGGAGTGTTTCAACCATGGCAAAAGGAAGTCTCCTAGCAGCACTTACCAGAGATCTGAAGGCATCTTGACGGCTTGTAATGTGTGCTGATTACTCGCGGTGGTATAGCTGTCCCTTTCTCTGGATCGTAATTGACGGTGGTGATGGATGAGGTCGACGTGTGGCTGTAGTGGTGATGAGGTCTTGAATCCAAAGCTGTCCGCAGACTTGGACGAGGAGGCCTTGGCTGCTAGTCTAAAGCAGCCTAGCTCTCGCCTCGGCCCGCCAATTACTCCGTTGCCATCGCCAAAATTTTAATAGAATCTCGAAATCGAAATCACTTCTTCTCCCTCAACAACCACAAGGCCGTGAACCCTCCCACTCAAACCTGGGCGAGCCTTCCTCTCACAACTATCCAATACCCCAACAACCACCCACCACCCACGACCCACCAACATGTCCAACGAATCCGCCGCCTGGCCCGTGGCCGACCAAGCCCTCTCGCAGGAAATCCTCGATCTGGTGCAACAAGCCTCGCACTACCGCCAGCTGAAGAAAGGCGCCAACGAGGCGACCAAGACGCTGAATCGCGGTATCAGCGAGATTGTGATTTTGGCCGCGGATACGACGCCGTTGGCGATTCTGCTGCATTTGCCGTTGTTGTGTGAGGATAAGAATACGCCTTATGTGAGTGCTGCACTACCGTCAGAACAGGCGCATATGTTGCGCGATATGCGTGCGCTATGTGGGGCAGAGTGCTAATGTGTATGTTTGAACAGGTCTACGTGCCCTCTAAGATGGCGCTCGGTCGCGCATGCGGTGTCAGCAGGGCTGTGATCTCCTGCAGCATCACGACGAACGAGGCGAGTGACTTGATGGGACAGATCCGGGCGCTAAAGGACAAGGTTGAGAGACTTATGATCTAAGTTCGGGGATAAGGTCGAAAGGCTGCGATCTCGAAGATCCGTGGGCAACGACCCGACACTGGCAAGTGCGATGATGGACGAGGATTGCTTTGACGTCCCGCGTAGCTGGAGGAAAGCTAGATACCACGCAGCGATGCTTTTCGGGAGCGTCATAGCAGGCACGAAATCTTGAATAAGTGTCGAATACCAAGCAACAACTCACGAGTATTCCTCTGCGCACTTGACATTCTGGTAGCTATTATGTGATCAGCCTCTGATACCTACAGCGAACGAGACCCCAACAGGTTTACTCCATCTGCCTAGCCCATCTGGTGAGCAAGTGGACCAAGTTCCAATAAAAACCGTGAAGAAATGCCTCCACAGAAACCAGACCAGCAAAACTAACAACCCGGCTACCGCAAACCACCGCACATCCAACCCCAACCCCAACCCTCCCTCCTCCTCGTCCTCTCTCTCAAAATTCGTCCACACAAGGGCCTGAATCAAATCCACACTCCCCTGCTCCGGGAAATCCATCGCCACAATGCCCAACCTCCCCTTCCCCTTCTCCCTCCTTTCCTCCCTCTCCCACAACCACGCCCTCAACCGCACATTCACACCCTCAACCCACTCCCCCCACCACCTCCCCCCCACAGCAATCGGGTGCGGCGGAATCTGATACCTTAAATTAAACTCAAACGCACTGGTGAAATTGATAAACCAATGTCCTGGATCCTTGCACTTCTCCGCGAGGACGAGGAGCTCCGCTATATCGGCGCCTTTACCCTCGATCAAGGAGGGGAGGGGGGTGCCGAAGGGGAAGTTGTAGTGGTCTTGGATTGTGAGTTGCGTGGAGTGGGAGGTGCAGATGGTGAAAGGGGTGGAGGGGTTGTCCTGCCATGAGGTGACGTCGATGCCGTAGGCGATTTTCTCGGGCTCGGCGTCCGGGTTTGAAGGGTCGGGGGATACGGAGGGGAAAGTGAAACGGCGGAAGAGTTGGATCCGGCCGCGGAGCTCGCCTAAGGTGAAGGGGGTGTTTGCTGTTCGCCATCGTTCTGCGTGCTTAGATATCAGATCTGACACCCCTGTGGCGAAATCTACCGTCGAGCGTTGACTTCCTCGGTCTCGTTTGATTTGAACAATCAAAGCTTCGCTGGGGTGCTTTGCCAAAAATCTATACATCACTCGAAGAACCGAGGAGAAAGTCAGCCCGAGGAAGCGTATGCCATGGCACATTTCGACGACATTGTCGCGCAGCCCGCAGCGGAAGTCGAAGTAGCGGATTCCGGCGGCGAGTTGGCGCCGGATTGAAAGGGTTTGGGTGGCGATGAAGGGGAAGGTGGAGGTGTAGGCGCAGGAGTCGTGGGTGCCGGGGAGGGTGAGGGAGGAGAGGGGGGCGTGGTCTTCTATGCGGGACATCCATTGCGAGAGATCTATAGGTCGTTCTTTCGAAGCCAGGGGACGGTTCTTCGAAGTATGTTTGCGGTAAGTTTGAGGTGTGGATCGGGATCCGGCGAGCTTTTCGATATCTTTCTCCATGTTGGATGGCATGGAGTTTGTTACCCAATTATCTTTCATGGGAACGTTCATGATGGCAATTTTAGGCAGCATTTTAGGGACGAAAAGATGCGAGTCGTAGAGATCCTTCTGCCGCAGAAATGGACGCCAAACTCCGTCCCATGCTTGTATGTATAGGCTATGCTCACAAGGCTATAGCACTAGTAAATCACGAATGCAAAGAAGAATGGGAGATTGAAGATGGAGTTGCGAAGTTGTGAAGTGAAGTGGAGGTGCCACAATTTACGCCACACAACGCCACATCAAAATCAATGTCGTCCAACAACAACAACGACCCCCGGAGGATCGGTCTGTGGTGCGAGAGGCGATGCTCAACGATAATCTTCTATAGCCCGTTTCTGATGCAGTACTAGCATCGGTTCCCAGCTCCCCGAACTCCCGAACGCAAGGTCTACATACCTTGGGGCCGTTAGTCGTATCGTTCAGAGGATCGATAAGATACTTACGTTTCGCCTTCAGCTAGACAGCGGCCCCCGAGTGTTACCTTTATGAACAGCTCATCAAGGAAGGATCGATCCAAAACCAGATGGAACCGGGAAAGGCCATGGCTCGTTGTTAACAGTTTGTCCCGGACACAGAAGAATAAAGTGCGTGTAGAATTGGCAAAGAGATGGGAAATCCTCCTCGGCGCATTCGCTCTTCTGTCCACTTGTCAACGGAACGTTGGCACCAAAATCACAGACCGGAAAATTTGAAGAAGAGGAGCTGCTCGAGGGTGATGTCGGTGGGGGAGTCCGCCGCCTCGATCTGGCTGATAAAGTCGGCTGGGGCTGGGGCGCTTTGATAGCCATTGGCCTTCTGCTGAGCGTCTGCGGACTGCATGACCGTGAGAGCGTCAAGGTTGAAGGTTGTCAGGTTATCAAATCCGGGAACAGTATAAGTGGCCAAAGGTCTTGGATGTCTAGTGAGCCTAGCGAGTCGAAAGAGGAGGGTAGAGCTTGAAGGATGAAAGCTGTTCCGTCGACACAATTGTTCGGGAATGAGAAGTCGCCTGTCTCCGCGCATGGATGGTCCCCAGTAGTATAGTCGTTGATTGTGGTCTTGATCACCACCACTTGAGATTGTGTCCGGAGCGAATTGATGACTGGCGCCGCGAAGGCTGCAGTGAAGACCTTATCAAAAGCGCTGTTAGTTCGCAACGTCAACCGTACAACACAATATCGCTTACGTCGTGAATGGATTGTGGAACATCGCCAAGGTCCTTTGCAATATCTCCAGAAAGTAAGATCGCGGGTAATTGAGTGTTGTTGGACGTGAAGTCGTCTGGGGTAGGAGTATTAAAAACTGCTGCAGGCTGCTTTCGACGTTTCCCTTCAATACGTTTATTGCTGATTCAACATCTGCAAAGTTCGAGAATGTCTGATCCGCGAAAGTCGTTGCTGGGTCGGACGCTAACGCGGTGGAGTATATGTCGCCTGCAATCCCAAGTCCTGCGCTGATGAACCCTCCAATTTCCGGTATTAGGCTTGTGAGCGATCCCAGTACCGTAATAGTGAGGCCAATACTTGCAGCCGAATCATCAGCAGCGTCCGACTGCTGCGGTCCAAACGCCTCCGTCTATAGGGAGTGAGAAAGTTAGCAGCGTCGACAGCACAATGAGGTTGATTTAACTAACAATACTCGCTGCCTGATTGATTACACTTTGAGCAGCGTCATCGGCCACTGCTGCAGAATAGAAGGGTGAGAGCGTTAGCAAGTGTGCCAGCCTTGCCAAAGTATTCAAAGTATTCAAAGGGTCTCGGAGCGCAACAAGGATTTCGTTCAGGTCTAGGAGAGCCCTTTTTACCTATCAGTGCTTACCTATAATGCGATGAAAGAAGTTGGCAAAATTGACTACGCCTTGGAGCGTGGTCGCCAAGGTCGGGTTGCCGGGGCAAACCTGCGCGTAGTTGTCGAGGGAACAACTGCGCTGAGAACCACAAGCGAAGTTCGTTCCTTGCAGGCCTGGCACTGCTTGAACGAGTCCAGCAACCACTCCACTGGGGAATGGCCCAGCAGTGGAAGCGAAGCTCTGGAAGGCCTGGCCGACGCTGGCCGAGGTCCAGGCGTCGGAACTCTTTGCTATAGTACAGATGGCAGAGTCTGTAGCGGACGAGGTGGTAACCTGGCCAAAGTTAATGTGCTGGAACTTGACGCCGGATCGCCGGTTGTACTTACAGTCGTCGAAGGAGTACTTGGAGCGCTCATGCTGCCAAGCGAGGCAATGCTGGTAAAAGAAGCGGAGTATGTCGCGGTCGCGGTATCTGATACTGCAGCGGCTGCTGAGGACCCGGCTACTGAGGGAGCGGCTGCAGAGGCAGACAGGGCGGCGACATTTGCTGAGGGCCCAACTGCTGAAGACCCAACCGCCGAGGACCCGACTACTGAGGGTGCAACTGCAGAAGCAGATGGGGCGGCAATATTTGCAGAAGAGCCAGCTGCTGAAGAGCCAGCTACTGAGAGAGCGGTGGCAGAAGCAGACGGGGCGGCGACATTTGCTGAAGAGCCAGCTGCCGAAGAACCAGCTGCTGAGGACCCAACTGCTGAAGACCCAATTGCTGAGGACCCAACCGCCGAGGACCCAACTGCTGAAGACCCAATTGCTGAGGACCCAACCGCCGAGGACCCAGCTGCTAAGACGGCGGCTGCAGAGGTAGAGAGACTGGCTGCAGCTCCGACTGAGCTAGAGTCGAGTCCAGCTGCTACTGATGCTGGCGACGAGGTTGACGGCGCAGCGGCAGATGCAGAGCCACTGGCCACGGGGTTCGCGAGTCCATGCTGGAGGAAAGAAACCAATACAACTGCAGCCTTCGCTGTGAGATGCATGCTGAAGGATAGATACAAGAGAAGATGCAATGCGGTCGACACAGATTCTGTGTATAAGGACTTACGAGTAAACTTTTATACGCATTAAGACGCCCAGTGTATTCTTGTGAAGAGCCATAGAAGGGCACAATGCTTAGCAGCTTAGGTGTGGGTTGGTTTATTCTAAGTTGGTTTATTCAAGGCACATACATCTCGCGAGAGCGATAGCCCCCCGAAGAAGTGCTTGTGGTCTCCGAGCCGGCGAATGAGCAAGCATGTGTCGAGGGCATGCGAGGGGGCAAAGGTTGCGAAAATCGCGAGCCGCGACCTGTTGCGCTGGTGTGGTTATTCATGTTGTTGTAGAGTTGATAGCGGCAGATAAGCGCTAGCAGACGCGTAAAGACTTCTTCTATCCAGCTCGTCAGACCACTTTCTCCGGAATAGAGGCCAAAATCGAGGCCAATTGCGAGACAGTGTCCAAGTATAGCTGAAGTCGGGGCAGAGACGCCGCAGAAGAGGAGGCCGGACGTTGCAGGGCTAAGGATTTCAGCGAGCGGACGTTGCTTGTGACTTCGCACGGCGGCGTAGCTGAGGCTTCACGGGGACGGGAAGAGTAGGTGAAAGGAAGGACCTAACATGTCGTTCCATACCTACCTGTTCTCAGCACTACGGCCCAGGGAGACCCAAGCTTTAGTAGTCAAAGCTTATACCAATTCAGGCAGTAGGCTCCGAGAGAAGCAACCTCATCATCGCGTCGGAACCATATCGGGCCTGTGTGATCTCAGTGATATCGTGGCCATCATGTCTCGCCCAGCGGGATCCACCGCACGCCGCTCGGTCAAGACTGAGTACATCGAAACGGTATGTTCTCAACTTCACCATGCACGAAGGCCCAGTACTGAGCATGTAATAGGACACTGGCAACAAAATCTCACGACGAGCCTTCATCGAAGGTAAACAGAACATCATGCTCGGTGGCAAAACCGTCATAATGGCTGGAGTCCATCTCCGTGGGGACCTGTGCCGGAAACCAGAGCGCGTCGCAGAGGGTGAGAAGGAGAAACCCAACACGACTGCGGTCAGCATCGGAAGGTTTATAGCTCCTCTGAGATCCTCCACGCCCGCTGAACTTTTTACAGGGCAACCGTAGTGTCCACAAATACAGTCATTCGGCCCCCAATGCGACTCCACAAAGGACAGATGACTTTCATCCCCATGCGGATCGGCGATAACGTGTTCATTGGACCCAACGCGCATATCTCTTCGGCGTCTATCTCATCGCATGTCTATATCGGAGAGAATGCTGTTCTGTCGCCACTCTGTATTGTGAAGGAAGGTAGCAAGATCCTGCCCAATACGGTTGTGCCACCTGGCATGACAGTTCCAGCTGGGACAGTAGTCGGCGGCAGACCCGCAAGGATCCTTGGTGAGGTGGGTGATGGATGGGGCCAGGGTGGTGGAGTGGAAGTCGAAGACTGGGTCGAGGGCGGAGACCTGCGGCCGCTGGTCAGGAGTATCAAGTAAGGGTCACAGAGGCTCTTGACCTCGCCCCGACGTGCTTACTATCATGCTCCCACCATGGTTGCGTTTCGCAAATTCGCAACTTGGAGACGACCTGAAATCTACTTGCGCTGGCTACAACATTGAAACATCCGGAAGTTCCGGATCTGCTGGTCGCGTAATGCAATGCACGCCAGCCTGGACTATGTTTCACCGAAGCAGGGCCCAAATATGAGACGGTTAGAAACATGGAATTCCATTCAAGCAGGGCGCTGCGTTGCTTGGCCCTGATTCGAACCGATGCGCTCGTTCGGGTTCTTACCAACAAGCCACGCTGCCTACACAACATGAAGTACAGATGGACCGAAGCGCAATGCAGCTATCAGCATACCGCATCTGCGGTGATCTCGGATTCCTCATCAGATCTACGAGCGCACACCGGGAACATCAAATCAAGCTATAAGTGGAGCACACTTGACTACACTAAAAGATCAACACGCACATGGGTTAGTGTGCTGCAGGCAAGGCCATGATTGAATTGTACGGCAATAGGTCTACAATGATACATGGCGCTCCATCACTGTACTGGAAATGCATAGCCGGCTGATTCATTGGCATGGCAATCTATTTCCGCACGTTGCCTACTCCACGTTTCACCAAAGTATCTCCCCACGGGGTATGCATATGCCGTACCGGCTCGAGAACAGAGTCTAGACCATCTTAGAAGTGTTTCCAGCTCGAACAAATGGACAACGGTTCCCATCTAATAACAACAGCTGGATTCTGTTCCATCACAAACGGCCGTTGTACCTCACTCCGCTACTGTACCACGTCCCTACCGGAAGATACGACATCAAGCCTGTATACAGCTGGGTGCAGGCAAGCATGGGGTCAGATAAAAAGCAAGAAGGTGTTCTGCATCACCAAGCGGATGTCCATGGCTCCACGACCACCAGTCAAGACGAGGTCGTCGGCTTCGTTGCGGAGCTCGACGAGTTGCCAAAAGGTACGAAGACCACACATATACCATTCGACATGACTGATTTTCATACCAGGCTATTTCCGCTCCAAGTACTTCCTAGGCTCGACCTTTGCCGTCGGCATGGGCTTATGGGCAGCGACCGGCCAGTTTGGTTACGCAGCACCACTACTCGGAGTCATTAATGAAGATCTCGGCCCAGACCCAAATTACATTTGGATCTCCCTGATTTACAACGTCTGTCTCTCTGTCTTCCTTCCGATCGTCGGCCGCTTGTCAGATATCTTTGGGAGACGATACTTGTGAGTCCACATACCACTATCACGATCTGAGTGATGGCTTACGAGATCCAGCTTCATTGGAGGCGCTGTCTTCGGAGTAGTAGGCACAATCATCTGTGCCACTGCACAATCGATTAATGTCCTCATTGGTGCCAATGTCATCATGGGCGTTGCAAACGCAACGCAGCTGTCTTTCCACGTTGTCCTTGGAGAGCTGGTGCCGATGAAATACCGTTATGTGATCAATGCTATCATTTACAGTATGCCAATCTGACCGGTTCTGACTCTTGAGATATCGAAAGCTGACCGTACAGCTTTCTGCATCCCGGGCAGCGGTGTTGGCTCAGCCATCTCCTATGCCTTCGTTGTCAGATACCCTTCTCTGTCGTGGCGAGGCCCATACTGGCTGCTCGTGGCGATCAACGCTATTGCGCTGGTCGCTTGGGTTCTGTGAGTGATGTTAGACCGCATTGGGTAGCGATCCGCTGATGTTGAGTTCGTTCGATAGTTTCTATTTCCCACCAACCTTCGATAACAAGCACAAGGACCAAGGCGAAGAAAGCAAGAAAGCCTTCTGGATCAAGCATTACGACTACGGTGGCACCCTGCTCTTCTCTGTGGGTTTCGTCATCTTCCTACTCGGCTTGAATTGGGGAGGTGGCATCTACCCGTGGACCAGTGGACGGGTGCTGGGCTTCATCATCGGCGGCTTCGCAATCCTGGTTGTCTTTGTGCTGTACGAGATCTACATGCCGCTGAAAGCGCCCTTCATGCCCATGCATTTGTTCAAAAATCAAGGATGGGTCATCGCATCGGTACTGCTGGGTATTGGAGCTGGAGTCTACTATGCTTTCGCCGTCATCTTGCCTACACAGGCGGCTGTACTTTATGGTAACGGCGATCTCCAGTATGTCGGCTGGCTCGGCTCGCTGGTGGGATGCGGTATTATCTCTGGGCAGATGACTGGAGGCGTGCTGGCTCGATACATCGGCAAGGTCAAGTGGCAATGTATGGTGATGTTCGTCGTCGGCGGCGCTTTCCTGGGCTGTAAGTCTTCTTTCTTCCAAACCGAGAATGAGACTCGTACTGATCATTGAAAAGCCGCCGCCGTAATCACAGCGGACAACAAGAACACCGAGCTCGCACTCATCTTCATGGGCTGCTTCTTCATCGGCTGGAACGAAACGGTATGCCTAGCAAACGCTACCATCATGCTCCACGACCAGCAAGAGATCGGTGTAGCTGGCGGCGTCGCGGGATCCATCCGTGGTGCTGTCTCAGCCATCTCGCTCAGCGTCTACACCTCTGTCCTCACCAACCGCCTTACGAAGACTATCACGAACCAAGTGCCACCAGCGTTGATCGGAGCTGGGCTACCTCCATCATCAGTCGAAGGCTTTCTGGGAGCCATCACTGTTGGCACACCAGAAGCTTTCGCAGCAGTGCCCCGGATTTCGGCCAGAATAATCGCAGTCGGCGTACGGGCGTACAAGGTTGCGAATGCCGATGCTTACAGCACGGTATACCTGTCGACGATTGCGTTTGCTGGTACTGGAGTGATTCTGTGCTTCTTCGCTAAGAATACTGAGAAGTTGATGTTAAATTCTGTCGCGGCGACGCTTCATGGTGAGGGTGTTGACGATTCGGCTAAAGTGATTGATGAAGAGAAGATAGCTCACTGAAATGATAGCGCATCCATTGCTCATCCAACGCTCTGTAATTGTTGAAGCCTTCGAGGACTAGGGATATTTTCCTTCCTCATCATATGTCGACCTCCCGAATGCCGAACTCAAACATCTGATTCGACTCCACAGACCGCTCATCCACGAGCTTCTTCGCTGTCTCGACTCCTGCAGTCGGCACCTTGTACTCGAACCGCTTCCCAGCAGCTGGCGTTCTACCATCTGGCAATGCATAAGGGAAGGGAAGATACTCTGGCATCAAGCCCAGCTGTCGTAGCAGCGTTGCCTGGTCCCAGCCGATATGCTCGTGGTAGAGCCGGTCGCCGCGGATGTTCACGACGCTGGTGAACGGAATCTCGACGTATTTGCCTGTTGGAGGCACGCCTGGAAGACTGTTTTCCTGTCAGCCTCTGGTTTGAGGGACTATGGCGAATCGATGCCACTTACATCCAGTCGATCTCCTTATCATGCGTGAAGCTGAAAATAAACTCATCGATCACCCTATCAATCCCAACAGTCCTACTGACCAGCTCCAGCGCGGTATCAGCAGGGTTGTTAAAAATGAAGTGATGTCTGTAGAAGTTGGTCAGAGGATCTCTACCAATACCTCCAGTCATCGTTGGTATGTGGTTCACATATGGTTCCTGAACCATCGTCGCCATCGTCTTCTCGACCGCTCGCTCGCCGAATTCAAACTTGGTGTGCTCCTCCCAGATCGCTTCAAGGTCGAAGTACGGGCCTCCTGTTAGCGGCTTCATGAAAGTGAGACACCTTGTGTGTGAGACAGCTGCGGGAGCGCTGCGGAAGTTGTCGTGCGCTGGGATAGTGAGGAACGGGCCCGAGTCCTGGTACTCGAATACCTTGACGTCCTGGTCGACTGGTTTCGTAAGGACAGACCTTGTGCCTGTGAGATGCCATTGTTGTGGTACCGGCGTGTCGATTTCCTGGAAGCCGTAGTTGATGAATGCAGCAACGTTGTATGCCTTGAACGTATCGACCATTTGGTGGGTCAATCGGACATTGTAAGCTGCTGAACGTCAGCGCCTCGCATATCGTAGAAGTGCTATCAATGGTCTGATACGTACAGACAACCCCGAGCCGTTCTATAGAGTCGCACTCCTGCATCCGCTGCAACTCCTTCCAGGCGGCGGTCATATGCGCCCTGAAGTTTTTCTGGTCGGACTCATCGCCAGCTAGCGAGATCTGCACCACAGCATAACCCTCTTCTGCCCATTTCTGGAGCGGTGGCGGGTCAAGAGTCTTGCCACTTGCGCTCAGATCGAGGTCGCGAGGTACTAGTAGGATGAGTCCGGGTCCGTGATTTCTGCGAGTGAGTGGCGGTTGGGCGATGAGGTAACTAGAGACCTTGTACGGTTGCGCCGATGGGAGCTGAATCGCTTCTTCGTCATTGTTGTGGCCATTGGTATGTCCGTTCATTGTATAAGTGCCCGGGATAAGGTGTGTGTTGGTGACTTTCCTACGTGGTGGATGTATTTGACTTCGGGCGAGACGTCAGTGGTCGACGATCACATGCATGTTGGGTATAGACTTCTTGCGAATGATTTGGCAACAACGACTGAAAAATGTACACGACGGCATTTATGCTCGAGTCCATGGTCATAATGGCATATACGAAGATCGTCTATATTTAGTCTGTACTCAACATCATCTACAACTTCGCCTTCCCACCTCCCAAATCCAGCCCCGTGACCTCTTCCAACTCCTTGACAGCCAGATCCACCTTCCCAAGATTGACCTTGATCGTCCCCATCCCCAAACCCTTCGCGGTCTTCAAGTTCGTCCCAATATCATCAATAAACACAATATCCTCCGCCCTCACATTATCAGTCGGCCGTCTCTGCTTCACAAACTCATGCAACCGCACGATCGCGTACTTATAAATCGCCTCATCCGGCTTCCGCATCCCAACATGCGCACTGGACACAAAGACATCGAAGATCCCATCCAGTAACTTGCTCGCCTTGCCATCCTGGGTCGTAGCATCGTACAACGGATGTCCGGGCGGGAAGATAGACGTATTGCTCAACGCCCCAATAATCAACTTGCCCTCACTCTGATCCGCGTACTGCCTCAACTTCTTCAACGCCGGGCCCATATACGGATCGAGCTTGCGGGCTTTCGACATCATCTCGAGGTGCAAGAACTCGGTATCAATATGTGGAACGGGAGGCACCCCATAGTCTGCTACACCAGGCTCCACGCCGCCTTGCTTGCTCCGCTGCTCGGACAGGTATTTGGCGTAGTAGGTGCGCCATCTCTTCTCGTCTTTCATATCTTCCCTCCATTCGTCCAAGAACTGTTTGTTGGTCAACAGCTCGCCGCGTTCGAGACGTTGCCAGGCGCCGTTGGGGTTGGTTTGGGAGATGGTCCAGTTGACGTAGCCGAGGGGGATGCCGTTGGCGTGCTCGTAATCGAGGATTGCTTGGAAGGGGGAGACTACCTGGAACGTTACAGTACGAGTCAACAATGATGAACATGGGACGGACGTGTTGGTCGGCATGAACCTACGCAAACGCCGCCAATATCGAACAACAGCACCAACGGCCGCTTGTCACTCGCTTTGGGAGCTGGCATCTTGAGGATCGTTCCGAAGAGCCTGTATGTCTTATTGTCCTTCGTCCACAGCGACTTCTGGGTCGTTGCTTGCGGCTTTATGGTTGTCATGTAGGAGCGATGGCTGGTACACTTTCTCAAGTTGATCAACCACCGGAAGAAGAGCCACAACAAGACAATAGTCTACTTGGAGTAGCCATCGTCAACTGCATCGCATCAAGCCATATATCTAACAACTCAACATCCGTCTCGTAACCGCGGCACCTCCAACAAAATTGCCGGATCGCCGAGCAACTTTATTTACTAAGCACTATTCTTAATCACGTGCTGTCGAAACTACTTCACCTCATTGAAACCACCATCCCATCCCATCGTCTCCCCTTATCCCGCCGACCATGGTCCTCCGCCTCCGCCTCGCCCGCATACGCACCCCCGGCGGCTCCCGCCGCCACAACCCCAAATACAACATCGTGCTCGCCCACGCGCGCAGCGCCCGCGACGCCCTCCCCCTCGAAGTCCTCGGAACCTACAACCCCATACCGTCCCTGCCAGTAGGCGCGGAAGCCGGCGACAGGAAGCAGAAGGCGATAAAGGTCGATGTTAGTAGGACGAAGTATTGGTTAGGGGTCGGTGCGCAGCCGAGTGGGGTTGTTTGGCGGTTGATGGCTATGGTACGTATACCCACAGTGAGGTGAATGAGGTGAGGGGAAGCAGGGGCTAACGGGATGGGTGATGGTAGATTGGGCTTCTGCCGCCAAAATACCTGCCGACGGGGGAACAGACGCAGAATGCGCTCAAAGCTGTACGATTTACTACACATACGAGTTCGGAGGAGAAGCGGGAAGCGCGGTGGGCGAGAGAAGAGTCGAAGGGGCCTGCGATGAAGGCTGTGGAGGCGCGGGCGAGAGGGGCGAGGGAAAAGGAGATCACTGGGGTCAGCAACACGAGTCCAATGGATCCGAATGAGGCGTGAGGTCTGCTTTGAGGAGAAAGAATGAGCAGCTATAACCGGGCCTGCTTGGGAAGAAGGCAAAAGCAAAAGTGCTGGTGACTACAATCGAGTCTCGGTCTGGCCGTTGGGCCATTGGTCTTGCAGCAGACGGGGTTGAACGCGCTGCCTAACGTGCAATGCGGACGACCGCCACCAACGCCTTCAGACGCGTGCCGAGTATCGAGAATCCAACCCGAGCGCACCGCGCACAAACCACAGAAGCCATGCAGCAAGAGGAACCGGACTTGGCGTCAAAGCAGCGCGGCAGAACATGCAGTGGTCGGGAGATGTACGATTACGACTCTAAATTAGCACTAGGTACATGTACTTGTACGGTGACAGCGAGGAAAGAATACATCGAATTAACCCACTACCTTATCCACAAGACACCGCGCAATAACAACCGCACTGCACTGGGTATGCCCGCTTATTCGTCAGCGCACAGCGCTCTCAGGTTCAACACAAGGAAAGCCTCATCTCCACTCCCCACAGATTACTACTTCCTTTATCTCTACATGCCTTTCCCGAAAGTATGCATTCCACTCCTCCGCACCTCTCCCACGCATGGCTTAACGACAGGATCGATGAGCATGTCCACCTTACTATCCGCCGCGGGCGAGGCCGTCTAAGCCCCGGCCCTCGTCTCCTCGTCCTCGTCGATCGTGCTGTCGTGGGTGGTTTGATCGCGCTGCTACGAAGACATAAACATTAGTCACTGGTCAAATTCAACGTCGTACTTGAGGTGAGATTGCTTACCATCCGGCTCTCAAGCTCCTTGAGCTGGCTCTCACGCGCCAACAACTCCTGCCTCTTCTCGTTGATCTCGCGCTGCACCTTCACCTCAATCTCTCTCAGCTTCTCCTCCTCGCGGCGGAGCTGCTCCTCCTTGAGCCTCACGCTCTGGGAAGCCAGAGACTGTGGGTCAAGGAAACCTTCATCGGACACGCCGCCTTGACCGGAGCCGCTGTCGCCGGGCGAAGTGACGGACTTGGAAAGCTTCTGAGTACGGTAGTTCTCGTAGAGGAAGTCATGGGTGATTTCCTTGAGGTCGGCCAAATGGGAGTGGAGAAGGGCGGAGCGGATGGCGAGGAAGTCGCTGTGGCGCGGGTTGTCTACTTCGACTGTGCCCCAGGGGTATTGACTGCGCATGTATGTCAGTCATGAAGCAGATCATTTGTGTGGAGATAGAATACTCACCGAGCGCGAACTCTCCTACCGTCCACCTCAACAACCTCCTCAGAGCCAACAATGGCGAAGGGCATCAGTCCGCGAAGTTCGGCGTTCTCCTCGACCGTGTCCTCGTCATCTTCTTCGATGTCGTACGGGAAGTTGTAGCTGTGTATAGCGTTAGTATGCAGATATGTGGCTCAACAGTACTATCACATACACAGGAATGCGGTAGTGCTCGATATCCTCCATGATGAGCTTCTTGCTCTCAGCGAGTTCGAGTGGAGTCAGCGAATCGGCCTTGCCAATAACGGGGATAACGTTGACGAGAGGCGAGAGACGACGCATGAGCTCAATGTCCAGTTCGCGCAGTCCGTGGCCTGCATATCATCAGTATCGAGATCGCCACCCCTTTGTGTAAGGATGGATTGATGCTCACCAGTCGGCTGCACAAAGTACAACAACACATGCACGCGGTTGTCCCGGAATCGCGGATTACGCTTGATCCGGCTCTCCTCCGCGACAATGTCGTCGTACTGCCTCTCCAGATAGCTCGAGATCTCGCCGAATCCAGCCTCGTTGTCCACATGGTCACCGAATCCTGGCGTATCGACAATGGTCAAGCTGACCCTCGTGCCTTCCTCATCGAGTTCCAGCTCCACCGTCACCGGCTTAATCTTCACCGACGGCTCGCCGGTGCTCTCCGAGTCGAGATATGGCGGCGCATCGGAGTCGAGATGAGGCAGGACAGCCTTCTGGCAGAGAGTGTTGACGAAGGTCGTACGTCCAGTGCCTGAAGCGCCGCAGACCATGAGGCAGAACTGGATGCCCTTCTTCACGTTCTTCTTGCGGCGCAGCTTGGGGCCGGGGATGCTGTTGGCGGACATCTTGGAGGGTCTGGGATCTTGTGCGCGGTGATTAGACGACAAGTCGGCTGCGAAGTGACCGCGCTGGGACATGGGAGACTCGTGGGCGGAGGGCGTGAAGAAGGGGCTGGCTCACCTCAAGATGTAGCCTGGTAGTTGTTTCGAGCACGTGACACGTCCAATGGATATATCACTTGGTCGGCGGAAGGATTGAGAGCGGGTGGAGGAGGAGGAGGAGGAGGTTGCGACGATGGATTTTCTGGTCGACGTTTCGTGCAAGCTTCAGGGAAGTCGCAAAAGGGGACAAAATCGCGCTAGGGCGCTTGCTGCCGATTGGCCTCCGCACTTTGAGCTCCGCTCGGGCCTCGTCTATGAATCGACCTCATCTTGATGGCTGAAGTGTATTGTGAGAACAGGAAGTACATCGATTAAAACCACCTGAGACTACCGAGGGAACGGGCACCTGCGACAAAATTACTTCACGCGTTCAAACAACACCCTCAAGCCGTGAGGGGACAACTCCAGCAAAGTCATCACCAGCCACGACTATTGATATATCCATCTAAGACCAATTTAGTATGGAGACAGAAAGATAGCTCAAAGCAAAAAGCTGAGATTCAAATGTACCAGGTGCTGTTTTGACGCACCGCACGACCTTGACGTCAGATCCTCTTTGACCCAACCCTCGGACTTTTGTGGCCAAGATGAACGCCCGCCAACCAATCCAACCAAACAACACCCCGGCGGTCCTGAGTCTCTCCTTCTCCGCCTCTCGCAACCGCTTCGTAGCTGGATTATCAGATGGTATCCGCGTCTTCAGATCGGACAATTGTCTCACAACCTATCAGCCCTCGACCATCGACCCAAGATCACCCTTCGCAGGCGGGATAGCGATCGCGGAGGCGCTGGATGACCGGTACATCGCTTTTGTATCAGGTGGACGCAGCACGGTTGGGAAGCAAAGTGTTGTAGTGTTCTGGGATTGTTCGGTTGACAAGGAGGTGCAGCGGCTGGATCTCAGCGAGCCAGTGAAGGGTGTGAGAGTATGTGGGAAGTGGATGGTCGTTGTGTTACTGGAGAGGACTGTTGTGTTCGCCTATCAGCAGCTGCAGCAGGCTACTCCGCCACCAGAGAGTAAACACGAAGACGATGATGACGATGATGGAAGAACGGAGAAGGCTTCGCAAGTGGCGGAGGACGCATTACAAGGACCCAATCAAGTCCACGCTCTCCACCCGACATCTTCAAACTCTTTCGCACTAGCTGCTCTCCGCAACGATCTTTTGGTTCTACCAGCTCAAAGCATCGGCCAAATCCAACTCATCCCTCTCCCCTCAGGCTCTAAGCGAGTCCTCCGAGCACACAACACAGCCATCCGCTGCATCGGCCTCTCGCCATCCGGCAATCTCCTCGCCACAGCTTCCGAGCAAGGTACCCTCATCCGCGTCTTCGATACCAAGACTCTCGACCAAGTCGCTGAGTTCCGTCGCGGCGTCGAAAAGGCGATCATCTACAGCCTAGCGTTCTCCGCTGGCGAGCGCTGGCTAGCCTGCACAAGCGATAAAGGCACTATCCACGTTTTTGATCTGCGTCCACCTCCGGAGTCCACATCAACCACGACGACCGCCCGGAACGACCCACGAACCACCTCAAGTCCTCACCACAAGTCTTCATCCCAACCCACTGCTCCCAACCCCCACCGCCTCTCCACCGGCCGTCCCTCCTCCACCCTCTCCGGCCACTCTTCCCCTACAACCGCGATAACCGCGACAACTCAAACAGCCTACCAAGGCAGCATACAAGAATACTACGGTCTCCGCCCCCCTCCCCTCTCCCCCTCCCCCTCCGCCGGCACCTCCGCAGTCTCAGCCTTCAAATCCTCCTCCTGGGCCCCCAAAGTCCTCAAAGACGTCCGCTCCGTCGCCTCCACCGCCTTCATCATGGGAGATGATGGTCCGTATTGGCAGGGCGGGAGTAGCCATAGTTGGACGACGGCGCCTGGTGGGGTGAGGAAACGGGTGAGGAATGCTGTGCCCAGTCTTCCAGGGGATGAACGGGGGAGGGCTGTTAAGGGCGTGGTGGCGTTTGCTCCGACTGGTGAGAGGGGAGAGGATGAGGGGGCGGTGGTGTGGGTGGTTGGAGGAGGAGTGAATGGGCGGTGGGAGTGCTTTGATTTGGTGCCTAGGGAAGGGGGAGGGTGGGTATTGGGGAGGCGGGGGTGGAGGGGGTATTTGGGGGCGCAGTCCGTTAATTGATCGCGATACCTATACCACGTTGATCGGACCGTAAGGGCTCTAGCGACCAGAGCCGTGAGCATCAACGCACTTGCGGCTGCGGAGCCATCGCGTTGTGGTCTTCGATCCGCTGTCAATGGGAGGCTTCAACTTCACCTCGGCTGAACTCAATTCAATCGGCATCTTATTCCTAGCATCTTCTAGCAGTCTGCGGATCTCCTTGTGGTCCTCGTCACTGACGACGTGAGGATCAGGTTCAACGTACTCCGGCGTAAATCCGTCATGGTTCTTGAGGCATATATCTGCACCTGCTTTGAGTAGTATTCGCACGACTTCTAGTTCACCCCACTCAGCAGCTAGGTGAAGTGCGGTGTATCCCTTTGAATCTGGTGTGTTAAGATTCGCGCCAGCATCAATCAAGAGTCTTACGAGATCAGTATGACCTTGACAAGAGCTATAATGCAGGACAGTCATGCCTCTATTGGTCGCATCAGCCGCAGCACGATCGGCACCATGATCGAGTAGTAAGCGCACTAACTCCTCGCAGCTTTCATGCGCAGCGATGAGCAGTGGAGTGCGCTCACCTGAAGTTACGGGATTCGGATCAGCGCCGAACTGGAGTAGAAGGTGGGCTATTTCAAGATTCTGGTCGTGTACCGCCCAGAGCAGTACAGTCCAGCCGGAAGTGTCCACGAGGTCCACTCGAGCTTCAAGATCAATCAAGAGTCGAACACAGCCAGCATTTCCGCTTCTCACGGCGGCATGCAGTGGCGACCTTTCTTCCACGTCAAGAGCGTCTTTCTCTGCGTCAAAGTCCAGGAGCAATCGCATGGCCGCGTGGTCGCCGTTGCCAGCCGCGAGATGAAGCGGAGTCGCATGATGATAATCGCGGATGTTGACTTTCTGGCCCCAGTCGCAGAGACTGGTGATGCACTTGACGTGACATTGCTTGACTGCCATACGCAAGGCACTTTGACCGCCCTCGTCTAACAACTCTAGTAAGGCCTTCGCCTTCAGTAGCGTGTTAACGCACGCCACATGTCCGTGGAATGCCGCGGCGTGTAATGCTGTCCTCCCCAACCTATCCTGCGCATCCACTACAGCGCTATTTCGTATCAACGTCTCGCACATATGAGTGTGTCCGTTGGCTGAAGCATACATCAGAGCCGTCACCTGGTCAAGACAGGCGATATTGTGGTCGTTGCTACATGACAGTTCGTCATACTGACCTGTGACAATTGTCTTCCACTGGCTTGAGCGGGCATCAACCGAAGCACCATGGTCGAGCAAAAATTGTACTAATGCTGAGTCGCCCGACTTGACTGCGCAGTGTAAAGGCTCGTCTTCGTAATACCAACAGACCGTCTCAAGGTAGTCTGAGGAAAGGGTCCCTGCGGCGTCTTCTTTGACCCAGCATGGCATTCTCACATCTGCACCCTTCTCGATCAGAACAGTCGCAATGGCACAAGATGCTGCCATAGCGGCGCAATGTAATGGGGATCCCAAAGCGCAGCTAGTGGCATCGAGGTGCGCACGATAGCTGAGCAGCTTATGCACTACGTTTTCGCGGCCGCTGATCGCTGCAGGATGCAGTGGCATTCCGTGGTCCATACTAAGAGCATTGACGTCGCAGCCAGCGGCAAGCAGGACTTCGACAGTATCTTCGAAGCCGTTCATGGCAGCGTAATGGAGTGCAGTAAAGCCTCTATATTCTCCATAGTCCAGAACAGCACCAAGTCGAATAAGGTAAGAGACTCGTTGCGTCTGACCGTCCGCAGCAGCCCTCAGCAGCGCGTTGTTTCTCTGTGACTGCTGTAGAATTTCGTCCGAGGGCCGCTTCTGCACAGTATATTGGTGTGTGTTGTGGTTATAGACATTGCCATTGTGTTGTCTTGCGTAGCCACTGGCAGACGCTTCCTGATAAGTCTGGCTGACCCCGTCTGATGGTCCATGTATATGATGATAATCATCGATGTTCCACGTCGTTCCCGACCCGAATGTCTGCTGAACCTTCTGCGTTCCGAAGCCCGTGTTGAAATTTGACCCTTGCCCCGTCGAGTCTATAGTCGCGGAAGCGGGATCTCTCATCTCCATCTCCAGGATATCTCGCCATGCAGACCAGAGCTCTTTTGCCGTCAGTACGTACTGGCCCAGGTGATGTGGTGTCTTCCCATACAGCCCGCTGCCAGACCGTGTACTCCCAGCGGCTTCGACAGAGACTCGTCCACGAGAGTGCTCAGCCTTGTCAGTCGTTCTCGTCGTGGCGGATGCGCCACAACCGCAGCTGCAGCTGGTCTATGCCATCCTAGTCGAGTCGTCCGACGAGCAGCGAATCATGAGGCAGGTCGAACATGGCTAAATAATAAATTATGAGGAGTCGTTCACAGATTCGAGAACGCGTACATCTGTGATGCGTTTCAGAGAAACTCGTCCGTGGATTCCTGCCAATAGAGCTATACGATCAGCTCAGATCAACACAGGTAGCTCAGCCATCCTAGTCCTAGCACTCCCATAAGCCACCAACCTCACCTCCACTTTCTCGCCCACACACTTCCTCTCCGCTCCGACGGGCGGATAACCCGGCACACTCCCATTGAAAGCCATCGGCCACTCAACCTCACACCCCATCGCTGTCACATACCCCGGCGGCCCACCAGCCTCAAACACCGGATCATTCAACTTCATCGACCCCGTCTCAGGCCCATGATACACCAAAGTTGTGGGATCGATCGCGTAGTTCCACTTCGAAGTACTATGGTACTGCCAATCTCGGCTCTGCGGCGGGTAGTAGCTTGCGTTGTAGTATTCTGTGCCGAAGCTTGGGTTTGTGTAGGGTTTAGGAGGGGTGGAGGTGTTGTAGTTTGTGACTTCGAGGGCGTAGAGGAGGGCGCCTTTGTACACTGAGATGGTGTTGTTCTCACGGGCTTCGGTACGGAGGCTGCTTTGGAGGGCGTAGGTGAGCGTCGTGGTACCTTTCGAGAGAGAGAGCTTGTGCATGCCAGTTTCTGTGTCCGGTGAGAGCGCATTAGAGTTTGAGCCGATTTTTATGCTTGCGCTTGAGGTTGCCCAGGCTGGAACTCGGAGGTAGAAGTCGAATGCTGCTTCTGCTTCCACTGTGTAGTTCAAGGTGTCCAGGAATGGGTACGCAGTGTCGCACTCCACCGTCACCTTCCCTCCACTAAGTACCGCGGTAGCTGTTCCTGGGCTCAGCAAAGCGTGCGCCATACCGTTGTCGCCCATCCTGACATAGCTATTCGCCAGAAACTTCGGATAGCCTTGCGGGTGATTGACCGTGCAGCATGGATAGTTCGGCTCAAGCCCATAAGTCACGCCCCAGCTGTTAGTGTTGTAAAACGGGCTTGTGCTCAGATTGGTGGCGTATGGTTGATTTGGCTGCTCCATGTACTGCCGTCCCCACCAGTCAGGTGTTGCGAGAGATGGTATAGCATTGAAGGCGATGCGTTCAGCTCGGTCAGCGTAGTAGTTTGTGCCGAGTGCCTGAGAACTGTCAGTATTCTTTAAGGCTACGAAGAGCAGGTGAGCAACTTACTTGATACAAGTACGCGAGCGAGTACGTAGTCTCCACCGCAGTACAAAACTCACTCCCCGAATACGGCGCCAAACCAACCAATCTCTCATCAGCCAAGATCGTCCCAGAAGGCGACCCATGATACGTAAAAGTCCAATTGACCCCGTCCATCGCCGTCTGAACCAGCGAATCATTGCGAGTAAACCTCCTAACCACAGCTACAGCCTTCAGACCTGCTTGACATCAGCACCATCCTGCTCCCAACAGAAATCAAGGACTCACCTTGCCCAACATTAACACCATGCTCATAAGCGTAATTTTCATCCGTGAGATTACTATCCAGCGTATTGAGATCCTTATCCATCCCCTGCCCAAAGTAAGCGGCTTGGTCATACCAGTCCTCCCACCTCAAACCCCCGTCATGAAGCATCTTCATATTCTCCAACAGCACCTCTCCCTGATCCCCACGGTGATGTTCGTAAAGCCACTGCAGCGTAATAAGCATATCCTGATGCCTCACCCGCCCCCAATCAGTATCCCCCCCGGTCACCACATCACCAGCCTGATACCAATACCCCGTGTAATTATCCTTAAGCATCGTGTTCATCAACCCGTTAAACTTCCACAACGCCGGCACTATCTTCTCCCCCCACGTTTGGTTGGCCTCCGCCAGCCCCGTCATCCCGAGGAACAACGGCATCCGGGCCCAGAAATTCCTAGCAGTCTTATTCTCGGGACCGATCCAGCCGTCGTCCCATTGGTGATCCAAGATATAGCCAGCAGCGCTGTGGACTTGTTCTTTCAGCCTCTCGTCGTCGATGCTGTAGGCGAGGTACACGAGCCCGTTAAACCAGTACGGCAAACCTTCGTTCAAGTCTGAGTACTCTTTGCCCCCGCCAAGCCAGGTGGAGTGGGCGACGTAGTTGTAGAAGTCGTGTTGGTGGCCGGCTAGACCGTCGGCCATTAGATGGAACTGGGATTTGAGCCATCCGGTCGGAGCAATCGATCCGAGAGGCAAAGGCGAGAAGACCAGAGGGACCAAGGTGCCATCGTTAGCAGCAGCAGGCGATGTGATTGCGGCCAGGCCGGCTGCTAGGGCTGGAAGGGAATGGGAGAATTTCATCTTGACTCCACGGATTGCGTACAAGATGGCAGTGAAGAGAGAGGGGAGATCGGGTGCAGAAGAGGAGAAATACATCTTTCACAGTGCTTACCCATACCTTTTAGGCTTTGGGAGGCCACATGGGAGATCGACATGTACTCCATGCATGAACGTGGAGGTGTTACAGTAGAAGGTGGAGAAGGAAGTCCTTTGGAGACCCCCAGGCCACATTGTGACGCAACATTCCAGCTGATCAGTTCTGCCACGCTGCTCTCGCTCCAGTGAATATCTAGCTACGGCGCGATGGTCTACTGAAAGAGTCAACTCCCCGTCCAGAGTCGCAAGAAACCATGTCGGACATCTTGACCTGTGACGGTGGTCAGAGGTGAACGAGAACGAGGTGACGTCTCAATGGAGAACCTGAAGAGCTCTCTCCACATCCCGGCCGCTCTTGCCGACTAACCGATGTCACATCAACAACAACGTTCGGGGTCAACCCTGACATAAGGTATCGTACCAACTGCCTTTAATCGAGAACACACGGCGCATGAAACAGGGGTCTGCCAACGCCGGCACACGATAGATCAGGTCCTCAGACACACCACACCTCACCTCACCTCCCTAACCTCCCACCGTACCCCCCTACCCTCATCCTGAGCATCCCACAGCCCATTCGGCAGACTCCCTCCCCACTCCTCCACAAACTCCGCTCGAGCCCTCTGATCCGCGTCTGAGAGCTTACGCAACTCTTTCCTCGCCTTGCTCGCAATGGCAGACATCTGTGCCTTCACTGCCTCTCGCCTCTCGACCTCTTTTAGTAGTTCCGCGTACGCAGCAATAAACGCCTCGTTACTCGCCCCCAACTCCAACAGCGCCGCCATCTTATCAGACATAGAAGCCCGAAGCCGCGTCCACTCAGCTTGGAACGTCTTCATCGCGTGCAACTGCGCAGGTAAATGGAGTTCGCGGATCTCGTGCAGCATAACGAGCGCTTCGCGTAGGCCAGCATCGTGCTTACGAGCGACTTTTGCGAATTCAAGGAGTCGCTCGTAGTAAGTATCTTGTTCCACGTTTCGGTCGCGGATCTCGGTGAGTACGTCGTCGAGTTCAGCGGCGTCGCGTTCGAGGACAGCGATGAGATCGTCGCGGTCGGACTCGGAGATGGGGATGGGGATTTTGCGGAGGTAGAGACTCTCTTCTACGCCGGCTTGACCATCGGTATCGGGTGGTTGGTCGGGCTGAACCGCTTCGCGAGCAGCTTCTCCACCGCCTTCGGTATGTTTTAGTGCGCTGACGCAGAGGTCGTAGTGCCGGACTAGGCCTTGTAGGAGTTCGGCCATTGCTGCTGCGTGGTCTTCTATATCGTGGAAAAGTGCGCGAGCAGTTGGAGGGGGCTCGGTGTCGTAGAGCGTACGTTTCTCGCCTGGACCGAGGGAGGACTGCTCGGTCAGGGTGGTGGATATGGTTTGGAGTGCCGATTGGAAGGTCTGTAGGGAGTCGGAGAAGTCGGAGTTTGAAGTGTGGAAGGCGTCGATGTCTGCGCGAACGGAGGTCTGGAGTTGTTCATGCGCGGTAGAGTCGATGAAGTCGATTAGAGTCTTCCGAAGTGGTTGCTTTGTACGAGCTCTCGACAGTGCCCTCTCACTCCCGCTTCCAGGCTCATCCTCGTCCTCGTCGCCGTCCAGTCCTTCCACATCCTTATCGCCAGCCTGTGCAAGGCTGCTTTCGACGAGTCTTCCCTTCAGCCCTTCCAGTGTTCGTTGTAGCCGCTCGTTGGCACGATCCAGCCCCTCTACCATCTCATCGAATTCCTCCCTCACTTCGTCGCCTACCCCTTCGACTCGCGTGCTCACCTCTTCCAGTACTTCGACCTCGTCATCCACTCCACGTCGTAAGTAGACATTGCGTGCATTGAGAGTCGCGATCTCCTCGATCAAGGCACGAGAAGATGTGACAAGCTGCGTAGCACGGTAGACGTATTGAGTTGAAGTGAGGGACTGCTTAGCGACGGTGAAGTGGTGGACCAGCCGATCGAGAGTGGGTGGGACTGGAGGAAGAGTCGCTGTCGGAGAGGCTGGAGGGGAAGTTGAGCTCGACGAGGCGATGGAAGAAGGGGAGGATGGAGGGTAGTGGCTCATGGTAATAACTAGAGAGGTTGTGGGATGGAAGGTCTGGGTTGTTCTTGTGTCGCTGTGGCTTGACGCACCACTGCCGATCTCGAATGCGGGGGTGGATCACTTCAACGGCCCGACGTAGAACCCAATCTTCGAGCTTGGGTTATTCTTGGCAGCCCAGGAAAGTGGTGCCGATCAGCCGAAGGAGGATCGACTCCACGTCCACGTGAGCAACTCAACGCAAAACTCACATTGAACTCTATACCACGCGAACACCACCCAGAAAGCAGCAAGAGGAGACGAGAATTGCGAAATCCAAAGCACAACTCCACCGATCGCACATCTACAGAAGAAGCGCAGGCGAAAAAGCCTTAGCGTCCCGTTCGAGTTTGGTGGAGCACGCCATCATCGTACTTCGGTGTCGCAATCCGCCGTTCCTGCACCGTGGGAGTGGGCGACGATCACGACATCTGCAACGCCCAACACGACTTGCCCTTCGTGCCTGTTTCAGGCGGCCGCAGGACGCACAACCTCCCGGACTACGCGGCCCTTGCCTCGTGGTTGGAAGGACCGTAGGCAAATCATTCCTCTGGCCTTCTCCCGGTGCATGGGTCGTGGTCTCGTGCTGGCCTGTAGAGGAGTGATATGCGCGGTGCGCCAGGGCGAATAAACTCAGGCAACGGCAATCACGCGATCGCATCAAATTCTTGGCCATAGCACCTTACGCATCACCGAGCACCTCACAACTCGAGTGACGAAGAATGGCATCTTCGTCTGATCATGTACTTCAACAAGAACAGCAACTCACTCCGCCATCTGGTTCCGACGTGGAGCAGGATGACGCTTCACCGCCTTCCCGACCGACCATCGCCGTGCAGCAGGAGGTAGAGGAGGATCGTGAGAGGGAGAGGCAGCGACGTATACTCTCGCTTCCTTGTCCTGGTTGTGAGCAGGACGGTGCTGAGGGTGGTGCTGTTGGACTACGGAATCGATACAAGCGGGAGATTGAGGAGTATACGGGTCAGAACATCGCCATACCTGTATCCTCAGCACACGCTGAAAAGCACACCGTCATGCCTTTTCTCGCCGAACATATCCCGAATGCCTACAACGTTGTGGGAACAGCACAAATCGCATGGACTCCGCAGCAACCACAAGAGAGCCCTGACGAGCAGATGGCTGTAGACCCCCAAGCAGAGAGGGAGAACACCAAGTTCTGCTACCGCCACTCACCAGATACAAAATGTCGACGCCAGGCCAACGAACCCAGCATGCAAGACCTACAGACTTCCCTCTCCGCTCTGTCGCAGTCGGATCAGCAGGCTATAAGTCATGTCTGGTCTCTCTTCAGCGCGGCTCCTGGCAAACACCGCAACCTCATGCTGCAGGGCATACTCACACAGTGCTGCTTCCCACAACTTAGCTACATCAACGGCGCTGTACGAGACCTGATTAAGATTGACTTCCTCGGCGCTCTACCAGCCGAGCTGGGCTTCAAAATACTCTGCTACCTGGACGCAGCGAGCTTGTGCAAAGCAGCGCAGGTCAGTCAGCGGTGGAGGGCTTTGGCGGACGATGATGTGGTGTGGCATAAAATGTGCGAGCAACATATCGATCGGAAGTGTACGAAATGTGGCTGGGGTCTGCCATTACTGGAAAGAAAGAGACTGCGGAACGAGAAAAGGCAAATCCAACTACGAGCGGCAGGAAGAGGCTTGAACGAGTGGAGCCCGGCTATCACACCCATACCAGATGAGTTACCATCGGAGCGGGCAGTCGGGAAGAAGAGAGCGATTGAGGAGGGTACTGACGGAGTGTCTGGCCCGACTAAACGGGTCTGCTTCACCGAAGATACCATCGCAGGACCAGCACCCATTGTGGCAGAAGGGTACTTCAGACCAACGCTTCCCACGAGGAGACCTTGGAAGGACGTCTACAAGCAACGCTTCAAGGTCGGCACGAACTGGAAGCACGGTCGCTTCTCGACGAAGGTCTTCCGTGGCCATACCAACGGTGTCATGTGTCTGCAGTTCGACGATAAAATTCTCATTACTGGTTCATACGACACCACAGTCAAAGTCTGGGACCTCAACGCCACAGACGACAGCACGGCTTGCCTAAGAACATTACGAGGCCACACCAGTGGTATTCGGTGTTTGCAGTTCGATGAGAACAAATTAATGACCGGAAGTCTGGACCATACTCTGCGATTGTGGAACTGGAAGACAGGTGCATGTCTCCGGGTTTTCCAGGCACATACCGCTGGCATCGTAACATTGCACTTTTCGGGACCGTGGGTGGCGAGTGGTAGTATGGACCAGACCATTCGAGTTTGGAACTCCGAGACACAACAGACCTTCCTTCTCCGTGGACATACGGACTGGATCAACAGTGTACGAGTAGACGAAGCCAGCCGAACTCTCTTCAGCGCAAGCGACGATCTGAGTGTACGACTATGGGATCTGGACGCCAAATCCTGCATCAAGGTCTTCGAAGGCCATGTCGGACAAGTACAAGTAGTCCTTCCTATGCCAGCCGAATTCGAACTCGACGAACATCGCGCTTGCTCTGCCCTGCTACCCAGTAGCTCGAGACCGAATGGCAAGGCTAATCACGACGCTGACGATGATACCTCCTCAGTAGCATCCGGCTCCGAACACCGCTTCGACGTCCGAGCTGAGACGCCTGGTCCATCGGAAGAAGAGCCCTTCTGGCCCCACCAACCCGACCGTCCCGCGCCACCACGGTACATGCTATCTGGAGCCCTGGACGCCACGATCCGACTCTGGGACGTCCACTTCAACGCTGCCGAGCGAGGTAGCACGCCTGGCCCCTCGTCGGCTTCTCCACCTCAAACTACCCAACACGCTGGTCAACCCCTTCAGCCAGGCACTCTCGCCCCAGCACTACCCCAGCTAGCACCACAACCCGGTATACCGTTCCGCATCCTGCCCACCGACCCTCTAACTAACTCGCACACCCCTCGCGCGGCGTCCTGTCTACGGACCTTCTTCGGGCACGTGGAAGGGATCTGGGCGCTCGCCGCTGATCATTTACGTCTGGTGAGTGGGAGCGAGGACAAGATGCTTAAAGTCTGGGACCCGAGGACCGGGAAATGCGAGCGGACTTTCACTGGCCACGCGGGCCCTGTTACTTGTGTTGGCTTGAGCGACTGGGGCGTCGCGAGCGGAAGTGAAGATTGTGGCGTTCGGGTGCTTTTGTTTGGGGATGGGTTGGGTGGAGAGGGAACGTCCAAAGATTGAACGCTACCCAACGGCGGGAGGAAGGGTGACTCTTAACTTGCGTTTTGAAGCGATGGTGTTCGGCGACCAAAAAAGAAAGCATCTCGGATCTGATCTACGGGAGGGGCATTGGGGTCGGACATATGAGAGGCGCACGCGAGCAGCTTGAAAGGGTGTTGGCGGCGGCTAGTATGATACCCTTCTGTGGCATCGTTTGGAAGGCTGTGAGCGGTCAATTGAAAAGTATCATGTGTACCAATCTCCTCACTACTGTCCCTGATGAAGTGAGTGTTTTCCGACACCGGCAACACCAGACCTCCGCAATTGCCGCTATTTGACCGCAGTCTCCGATGTCGCTGCTCCTAGATACCTCACCTTAGGTCATCATTCGTGGAGGTCAATGGTAGTACCTCCTTCCACTGTCCATACAAAGAAGGTCGGCTCTCTGAATCGGCGTCGCGAGGTCCTGGTCCAACAGATGAGACCACGATGTCGAAACTCTCCGAACCCTTAAAGGCTCTTATCAACGCCGCCCACGCGAAACCTAACACCCTACCAGCGCCTCGCCATATCGCGAGTGTGTATGAGCGAGTCGCCAATGGAGCGCTTGAGAAGGGGGTGGGGTTGAAGGCGTGGTTGACTGCTTCCGTCCGTCCATCTACTTATCTTGAATGGCTGAAGCTGACTCGAAATGTGGTAGACAGCAGCAACCTTCACAATGAATTCGCCAGACTCGTTACTTGAGCTCTACAAACTGGCCAACGACTCCAAGTTCAAGCGCAACGAGCACCACGGCATCTGGACCGCCGAACTCATGCGCGAAGTCGGACTCAAATGCATCGGCCTCAACGGCGTCCCCCGAACCATCAACTGCCTAGGCGCCTTCTACGGCGGTCTCCCCGCCGCCATCCGCACCTCCCTTTCCGAGAGACCAGCCCGCCGCGCCTTGCACCAAACCTCCATCGCAGAGACAGTGAAGCGAGGAAACTGGATGTGGGACCGCATCTACCACCCCTTCACCGCGAAGCTAACCTCCAAACTCGCTTTATCCCACCCCGATCTTCCCGTCTTCATCATCGAAGGCGAGTATGGTGCCCTCTTTAGCGATCCTGCGCAGCCGCCACTAGATCCGGACAAGTATCCCGATGTGGGGAGGGTGGCGACGAGTATCATGGCCATCGCGGTGCTGCGGGCGCAGACGGGGGTGGGGCCGCAGGTTGTGAGCCATATCTTTGGGTTGCGAAAGGCTTTTGAGGATGGGACGGCGGAGCTGGAGCCGATTGAGGGGGCGGAGTGGTTGGCGGGGAACGAGGGGCCGACGTGGTTGTTGGAGCAGGTGGATGCGATTGTGGCGGAGCTTGGGGGGAGTAGTTTTGCGCCTGGGATGGAGAAGGCGGGGACGGGGAAGGCGAAGTTGTAGGGTTAGGGGTTTATGGCAGGGAGGCTATGTAACACTTTGTACAGACTACATACACACGCTCCCAAGCTTTTGGGTGAAATGCAGAATCTACTGCTCCATCTCCTTCAAGTTCTCCGAAACGTTGAACTTCGCCCCAGTCTTCTGCTTGATCTCGTCCAATTCCACGCCAGGCGCATGCTCCGTGAGCGTCAACTCGCCCTTCTCGCGGTCGACTTGGAACACACACTACACATCAAATTAGCCATCACCACTCACACCACCGTCAGGTTAGGTATTCTCACTCACCAAATCAGTAATAATAGTACTAGCAACCCTCGCCCCAGTCAACGGCAAACTAACACTCTGCACCACCTTCGGCCGCCCATTCTTATCCACATGATCCGTCAAAACCACAATCTTCGTCGCATCCGGATTGCTCACCAAATCCATCGCCCCGCCCATCCCCTTGAACACTTTGCCCGGGATCATGTAATTCGCTAGATCCCCGTTCGCGCCTACCTGCAGCGCCCCAAGCATCGACACGTTAATGTGTCCGCCCCGGATCATCCCGAAGGAATCAGAGCTATCGAACGTGCTGGCGCCAGTGACGAGGGTGACGGTCTCTTTCCCAGCGTTGATGATATCTGCGTCGAGCTCGGCGGAGGTTGGGTACGGTCCCATGCCCATTATGCCGTTTTCGGACTGGATCCAGACGTTCGAGTTCGGAGGCAGGAAGTCGGCGGCTAGGGTCGGCATGCCGACGCCTAGGTTGACGTACATACCCGGTTTCAGCTCCTTGGAAGCGCGCTTCGCGATCCTATTCCTGCGCTGCAGGGCTGGATTGTCTTTAGCTTCAGCCTCTGGGTCAGCGTTCGGGTCGCGCAGTTTCGTGACTTCGATGATCTTCTCCTCGGTGGCTTGGACGATGCGGTCGATGAAGATGCCTGGGAGGTCTATCTCATCGGGTTTCAGCTCGCCGAGGGGCACGATGTTTTCGGCTTCCACGATTGAGATCGTAGCGGCTTTGGCCATGAGCGGGGCGAAGGACTTGGTGGTGTAGCGGAACTGGCAGTTGCCCGATTCATCGACTTTGTGCGCGCGGAGGATGGCGACGTCGCCTTTGATGGCTGTTTCCATGTTGTACACGCGACCATCGAAGATACGGGTCTCGCGTGGTTTGCCGGGCTCGATTACCTGGGAGCCTTTGGATCTGATGGGGATTTCACCGGTCTGGATGCGGGTGTTGACGCCGGTGGGGGTGAAGAAGGCGGGTATGCCGGCACCGCCGCAGCGGAGTTTCTCGGCGAGGGTTCCTTGGGGGGTGAGTTCGATGGCGACTTCGCCGTTTAGGTATTTCTTTTCGAGGGAATTGTTGCCACCCAGGAAACTACAGATGGCTTTGGTGATTTGGCCGGATTCGACGAGGGGGCTGAGACCACCGCCGACGCCTGTTCCGGCGTTGTTGGAGACGGCTGTGAGGGAGTGCAGGCTTTCTGGTCCGCGTTTGTGGAGGGCTTTGACGAGGGTTTCTGCTGTTCCGCAGAGGCCGAAACCTGCGCTGAGGAGGGTGGAGCCGGATTTGATGTCTGCTACTGCTTCATCTGCGGAGGCGTAGACTTTTGATGCTTGGGTGGCCTGTACTTGTCGCCATAACTTCGCGCTAGACTGGAAGCCTCGGCGGTGTCGCCATTGGGGTTGTGGTTGGCGGGAAGACGAAACAATGCATGCTTGTGACAGACGGACCCGGACTGGAGACGACCTGGCGAGGTTTCGCGTTGTGGTTGATGCTATAGCTTCCATGGCGGCACTTATTACCAAAAGAATTCCAAGGGAGAGTGGTAGACTTCTCGCTCTATGCGCTCATACTCCACGTAAAATTCGGACCAATGGTTCCTGAGCCCGCGGTTTTGAGGGGAGAAGACAGAACTGGAGATTCGAGGAAGGGGAAGACTGTCAGATATTTGGTCTGGTCCAAGTCGTCGAGGTGAAATGGAGACGAAGGAGATCCAATGTTGTTGTATGAACGACGACATCGGGCAAGATCGGCTCTTAGCTTACCCGCGCATGAGCCGTTGGTGAAGCCCAGCAGACGGAGACGGATGTCGGCAGGGATGGAATATACGCGTTATGTAGTATGTAAATTCCGCGCGAGCGAGACACGGATCTCGGACCGCTTCCACTCATCTGACATTCACTTCCGCGTTGCTCCCTGCTTGCTATAGTACCATCTAAAAAGGGACAGAAGCTGCTAGGTGGAATGGAATCCATGCATCCGGGGAGCTCATCAAACAACTCAGAGGTATGATGAGCGCGAAACCTGTGTCCGCAGTCGGCTCCAAAGCATATCTGCCTCTCCTACTTGTTGTTCCTCCTCTGCAAATATCCAAGCACCTCATACCAAGTAAATCATCACCATCTATAGAGTCATGGCGAGCCCGCAGTCCCGCCTTCTGCAACACAGGAGTCTCACTCAACCGGATGGAGCTGCACGATGAGCTTATTTCCCACCGGCCCTGCGATGAAAGACTCGGATTGCTCGATGCCTTCATCGTCGATAATAGATGTCTCGAAGTTCGTGTAGATCGATGCGAAGAGTAGTTTCAAAACTACACCGGTAAGCGGCAGTCTTCACGAGAAGCTAGGGACAGATATACCTTGCAGTGCAAAATTACTTCCTATGCACATCCTTCCTCCACTTCCAAAGGCCCAGAACCATCTTCGGATGACCTCAGGTGGAGGGAACGAACTGTCGGTTTGCAGACGATCTTGCATAGCCATCCATCGCTCAGGAAGCCATTCGTTGGGTCGAGGAAATATCTCGGGTTGGCGATGCAGGCAGTACGCATTGCTACTGACCGTAGTACCAGCTGGGATATAATGACCGTGAAGCCTGATCCCTTCCTCGGGTACAACTCGCGGCTGGCGCACGGGAACCGCGGCATGCAGGCGGAGGGTCTCCAGAAGGACACCATTGAGAAGCGGAAGAGCATCGACATCGGCCGCCGAGGGCAGTGCTTGCTCCGCTGCTCCCAATCCGATTGATGGTCGCAAAGCTGAGAGCTCCGCACGTAGCCTCTTCTGTAGTGCTGGGTCCAATGACATCCGGTACAACACATACGTCGAAGTGATTGCAAAAGTCTCATGCGCAGCAATGATATGATCCAGTACCTCGCTGGCACATCTCTTCATGAGATCTGTCTGTGAAAGCTGGCCACTTTCAGTCTTGTTCTTCTGAACCAACTGCGAGTACAGCTGCCGGAAGACCACGGGAGAAGTGCCATCGATATCGGTCTGCTGCGGCTGTGTTTGAGCAGCAAGAGTATCAGTCGCCAGCTGCATGCACACCGCCTCGACGACGTTGTCTTGTCCACTGTTGTCGAAGCTCTGAATCTTCGACCGGTCCTTGAAGTACGCTTCTCGGCCTTCTTTGTCTTGGAGGAAGTCGGTACTGTAGGCGGTCCCGAAAACGTAGGCAGTCATGAAATCAATGCCTGCCCACTGGAATAGCGACATGACATCAGGCTGCGTCTTTTCGTTCACGTATTCATGCAACAAAGGCAGAAACTTCCCAAGCACAATGCCTGTCGATAACGTGTCGAGATCTTTCGACCGTTGGATGTATGATTTGGCATACACGTTCGCTATCATCCGTTTCTGAACAGAATGTGGCCGGTGTTCCAGGGTAGAAACAAGATTCGGCGTACCTCCATAGTTTGCGAATATCTGTACGTACCATGGGTGCTTCTCCAAACCAGCGGTATAAATGTCACGGAGTCCTTCGAGTGAGACGACGCTGACTTCCCGTGGCCCAAGACGAACGACGGGTCCATGTTTCTGGTGAGCTGCGAGAAGAGTTGTCAACTCCTTTTGCTGCGATATCCGTCGACTGAACCACCTGGCGGTAATTGAGCAGAGTGGATGTGCTGTTGGTAGTTTTGACAACGGCGAGGCGAACCTCGGGTAGTAGATGTACTTGTACACGAGCACGCTGAGTAGCGCTGCTACGCCAACGATCGATAACATTGGTAATGGGGGAAGAAAGTGTATGAAATAATCCATATGCAACGCACAGTCGAAGTTGTGGATTACAACGAAGCCTCCAGCTGGTCGACTGCAATCTAAGCAAGTCTGGATGTGCGGCGTACGTGCAGCTCTATCCGTAGGTACCTCTTCTTCCCACGATGACCTGCAGCTCGTGCATATGCAGCTCCATTGGCGTATTGGGTGGGTCGGAGGTGCATGCGCTTCCGTAGAATATCAGTTACCTAACGATCATTGATTGGCCTCGTGTGGTGTGTTGAGCGTTCATCAACAGCCGATCGGAAAGAAACCCATCATTATCATAGCATATTGGAAATAGTCACAGTCACATGTGGTCCCCGTTCTGTTTTGGATGCGGCTATAGATTCGTCTAGAAGAGGTCTGTATACCGGGAAGCGTGTCCTCGTGTAGACACACGCCAGTGCATTGAGATGCCTTGTTTTCCAACGGGTGTTGTAAAGCGGCCTGCCCACCTCATCTTCCAAACTCCTCTCTCTTGACCAAAGCCACGGGCGGCAGATACACCTTGTGGCCATGCACAAAGTAGTATATCGTTGCGAAACCCATGATGCCAACATATATCACGATCGCCCAGTTCATCGTATCCGGTGTGAGGCCGACGACCGCAACCGGGAAGAAAGCGAACACATAGATCGGCAGTAGGAAGCAAAGAGCGATGATGTTGATCGGTAGGCCCCAGCGTCCGAGGCTCCAACGGCGCGGAGGTAAAGGTTGACCACGAATACGTTTGAGCACCAAGCAGGATATGACGATGATATAGCTTGTGAGCAGACTGACGGTCGTGAGTGCGAGGATGGCATTCAAGGCGGCAAAGGAACCGATGTTGATGAGGGACAGCAAGCTCGTCACCACCAACGAGATCAAAACCGCATTGAGTGGAATGTTCCAGCCACTATCCAACTTGGAATCAGCCTCTCTTCAGCGCTCTGCTAGGTCTTGCAATTGATGGCTTACGGTGAGATATGCGCAATCCATCTGTATCCTGGGACTCCCTTGTCTCTTGCGAACGACCAGATCTGGCGAGAAGCAGTGGCTACTTCGGCGATAGCGCTGGATGTGAGCGTCAGGATAATAATGAGCGTCATGATGTTAGTGCCGGCGTAGGAGTGAGTGGTGTTGAAGAACACTTGGATAAATGGGTACCCTTGGATTGTGTCAGTCATTATCTCTGCAATCCGGACAACGGAGACTTCAGCATAGCCGTGAGCCCAGTGCGAGTATCTTCGTCGGCGTATGCACCATGACACATGTACTCACCAGTGAGACTTGCAAGGACCTCATCGACGTTGCCAAGAGTGAAGACCAGAGTGACGGCCATGATAAAGCCAAGGAGAGCGTTAAAGGTGAAGGACCAGAGTAGCGCTTTGGGGAGAGTAGAACTAGAATCTTTGACTTCCTCGGCTGTCATGAGATATCAGTGCTCTGAACATTGCAACTCAGGTGATCGGTTGCTACTTCTTACACATGTGCACTGCGCAATCAAAGCCTAGTGAAACGTTCGAGTATGGTTAGCAATCTGGACGAGTTGATGCCATTGCTCGACGGAGCTTACCAATCGTAGAGATGACAGGGCTCAGAAGTCTTGTATCGATGTTAGCATATCCTGACGCTCATCAATGAAAAACCTTTTGCGTGACTGGTCATGGCGTGAAGAGCATAGCCAGAAACTTACCCTACCATCGTTGCTGTACCGTTGGAATTCCAACCACCAGCGTTCGAGAATCGGAACCATACATCATGTGCGTTCGCGATTGGCGCCAGTATCCACAGGACGATGATGATAGCAAACAACCCAAGCACATGCAACACGAGAAGGAACGCTTCCACCAGGGGCAGTTTCTTTGCTAGCACGGTGTTGAAAACGACCGCGAATGCCGCGACAGCCATAGTTAGCAGTGTGCCATGCCAGGCTTGAGGAATGTAGGTGTCGTCGTTGAGGATCATCAAGCCTTGTATGATCGTTCCGGTGATGAAGCAGATGGCGCAGATTGCTCCCTGCCAGCCAGTGAAGCAAAGCCAGCCTACCTGCAGACAGAAGGGCACAATTGTTAGCAAATCTTTTAGACAAGGTAGGGGCTTGCCCATACTAAGTACGATAGGAACTTCTGAGCGCTCGGAGGAGCGAATTCAGAAACCCTAGAGGAGCATATCAGCCGGTGTCTGTATGCGTGAGGTTCATGTCTTCATACCAATGGTACTGCCTATAGAAGTAAGCGGGTAGATTAGTCTTCGTCTCAGCCGACGGTGTTGTGGTCATCGAACTTACCCACCTGACGTCGGCGCTACAGACAGAAGGGCAAAAGGGTCAGCGAAGATCTCAGACAAGTTAGGGTTTTGCCCATTGCTTTGTTACCCATTGAAGCCATCTCAGCAATCGAGAGATAGACAAAATAGAAACCGGCGACCACGATCAGAAACCCCCAGAGCAAGCCAGCTGTGCCGCCGTCTGTCAATGAAGTGATGATCGTGGTAAGTAGCACCTCCCAGGTTGCGACCAGACAGCACGCTGTGGCTATTAGCACCACTGTTTGTCGCAGGTGGGGAGTAGCATCAAGGACATACCAAAGCCGAGTATGCTGAGGAAGTGGAAGTTGCGCTGGATGTTGTTAGCAAGGGCTCCACACACACGCATCACGGTGTCACGTACTCTTAGCTCTTGCACCTTTCCCAGCTGTGACATATCCTTCCTGTCGACTTCTGTGCCTTGCCATTTTTTTGCGACCATCACGTCGGCCATCTCGTGCTCGTCTTCGCCATTGTACGTCGCCCTTACCTGGTGGGCATAGGCCATCGACTTGTCCACGGGCTCCCCAGATGATCGTGGAGCGAGCACAGCCATGATGGCGCCAAAGAAAGAAAAACTGCAGAAAGGAGGCTGCGATAATGAACAGAAAATCACAAAGCACGAAAGAAACAGCACAAAACGATTCACGACACGGGCAAGGTACCCACCGGTAGCATTGGACGACCACCTTGCCAGGGATTGAGTGCCGGGGACAAGCTCGAGCTTCTGCATGCGTGCGCGTGCGGATGGGGTCGCGCACGCCTCGTCTAGATACAGTACAGTAGTTCGGAGGGGAGAACGATGGATAAAGTGGCGCCAGGGGATGATGGGCCGCGGTGCGTATCTTGGAGAAGCTCTAATTAATCGTAAGAGCTACCGGCCGCTCCTGCAGCTCTGCATATGCTGGTGGAGGGTCCTAAGGATCGTGTTGGTTTTGATCGTTCTGTGAGCTCGGGTCTGGGATCGAGGCGTGGAAGTGCTGCAGTGCCGGACGATCGCATGACACTGTAGTTCTGCAGCGTGCCTGGAGCTTCATTTGACTATCGGGAATGTGTACTTTGTATGAGTAGTCCCTATCTCACTTCCGCTTATTATTCCACAAGAGCTGAACCCAGCGAGCAGCAGCAGCATCGCTAGCGTCTCCAAGCCTCTGGGCCGGTCGGTCCGCCGGGCTAATGCCTGCTAAACGAGTGCAGAGCTCTCGATTTCCTATTTAGCCAGCGGATATGCTCGCCACGCGCCGTTCCCACCCTAAAGCTCTAAAACCGCCCCGGTACGTTCACGGCTCCCCGGCATCGCCAGTGAGATTGGCCACCAATCCCGTGAAGACTGTGCCTCGATCTTACAGCCATAGATGGCACATTAGGAGGGGAGTGCAGCGTCGGTCGTTGTTATCTTTGTAGTGCTAGTGAAGTCCAATAGATGGGCGTTCATCTGAGACCCAGGCCGCCATAATGTGCGCTCGTTCGGATGTGTTGGGTGTCGAAGCAGAGATCGTCCTTCTTAGACACCTTTCTCTAGACGTATCCAATCGTTACCGCAACTACCATCCGCGACATGGCAGACAGCTACCGCCCCAGTAGCTGTCATCACTGCTAACGACCATAGCGCCTGGATCTCGATTTGCAATACCTTTGGTCTGACGGTTATTTTATCAACTTTATGTGTGCGCCTGTACATCCGAGTGAGAGTCAGTCCCCCATTCTCGACGGACGACTTCACCTTCATCGGTGGAACAGCGCTGGCAATCGTTCAAGTCGGCCTGGTGTTCGCTCAAATCAACGCTGGGTTCGGAAAAGCAATCGATCAAATCAGTGAGCCAAACTTGGTCAAAGTCCAGCAGGTGAGCCTCTGCTTCTACCTGACAACCAGACAGCTTTGACGGATCGATAGTTCGGTTATGCCTCAGACATCCTCTTCGTTGCGGCACTTTACGGTTCAAAATGCTGTGTCGTGCTGTTCTTCAAGCGGATCTCGCCATCCCGTGCGAATGCAACAATGACCAAGATCGTGCTGTCAGCGTGTCTGGCCTTTGCACTTGCCTCGATCATGATGATCTCTCTGCGTTGCAATCTGGCGGCACCGTGGCTGCAGTATCGTCAGACTTGCACAGGCTTAAATGCGCGTTGGGAAGCCGTGGCCGTCTTGGACATTGTTTCAGAGGTTGCGCTATTCGCAATGAGTCTTCATCTTGTCTGGGACCTGCAGACGTCGATCACAAGAAAGAGCAAGGTGGTCTTCGCATTTGCGTTGCGGCTGCTGTGAGCTAGGCGTCTCGTACACTGCAACCCAGGTTGGCTGATGTTTGAATAGGATCATCATTGTCGCTGGGCTGCGTCTGCACTATGTCAAGCAGCAGATAGCTTCGAGCAATCCGACCCTCGCTGGAGCGACTGCCGCAGTTCTTACCCAGGTGGAGCTCTTCTGCAGTATAGGTCAGTTTCACATGTTCGATTCCTACCAAAAGAGGTCCCGCGCAAGTCCTCTTGAACTCGAACTGCTTGCATACTGACACGATCAACCCAGTGGCCGCGACCATTCCCTGCCTACGACCTTTCCTGGGCGCGTTTGTGACAAACTATGGCGCAATGGGGGGCGAGACTATCATCAACGGCTCTCACATAGGGAGCTCGGGCGCAAAAGGCTCGAAGGTCTTGGGGTCCAGCTTCACCTTGCGTTCGCTCGATAAAAACGAAACAAGCAGCAGTGAGGGGAGAAAGATCGGAGGTCGTAAGCTCGCGGATACGAGCACCCACCTGCATGGTATCGACCTACCCAACAGTCGGATCGGCGCAAACAAGAGCAAGGTACAGCACGTTGGTAACGATGCCATCAGTGTCGGGAGTAATGAGAGTACGAAAGGCATGGTTATTAGGAAGGACACCACCTTCCAGGTTGACAGCGAAAGCTATCATGGGCGGAGCGTGTCTGATGCACATCGGCATGAAGAGAGTGACTGAAGCCGGGGGTCGTCTGGCGTAGTGAGTCTAGAAGCCTTTGTACAAACTATAGATGGGCACAGACAGTGCTGCGGATGAGAGCCAGAGACGCTGGTGATTGATCTGCTGCTCGAGGGAGTCTGCCAACACATTAGCGAGGCGTCCGGGGTTCTCATAGCCAGGTTCAAGGCGGCGGCCTAGACGGTGCCCCCCGGGTTCGAACATGGTCTGCGGTTCTACATTCAGAGTAGTTGCACTGCTCAAAGGACGGGCAATAGCTGTGCGAATGAGCAGCGCGCCTCGATTGAATGCGTTTCGCAGATGGCCCCCCTTGAGATGGGCATCGTTGTCGATAGTATTAGCGACGCCGCGTCCCGCGATAGACTGAGCGAAGTATATTTTTTAGATATGTGCCGTATCTTGCTCGACAAGAGTGTCTGTTCATGAATGCGCGGAGCGAGGCAACTCGACAGGATGTAAAATACCCGGGAGACGAACTTTTCAGCACGAGCCTCCCAGGTCTTCGATATCGTGATCTTCCTCGCTGGTGCGGTGGCGAACGATTATTATTGTTTTGGCACCCGTGATAACTCCAGATGGACATTCGCCATCGAAAGCCGGTACCATGCTCAAAACACACGCTCTCCGGGCTATCTTGCTCACGACGCTGAGCTGTATCAACCTCGTCCAGCCGGCACCGCAGCATTCCCAGGCACCGTTGAGAATGACAGAGGTGGAGCATACACTTCGTCCACTCTCAGAGTATGATCTCGACGACTTCGTTACTACTTATATAGATGCCTTCAAGCCCGGTCCGGTGTGGCAGTACCTCTACCATGATGTGGAAAAATACATCAACTATACCTGGACCTGCACACGAAAGATATTACAGGAGCAATGGGAAGAATTCAAGGACACGAATACCTCAATCGTGAACGTGATCACAGTCTCTACGGATGATCGGCAGGATTCTGGAAGACGCGAGAAGGTTGTCTCTTTGGCTGTCTGGAACTGGTTGAAGCCACAAGAGGCTCTGTCAAACGAACACTCACCCTTCTCGATCGCTGCCCATCTCAAGTGCTCAGACCATCTCGATATCAACATGACGCGAGCGGAAGATTACTCGAGGCAGGCCTTGACAGCCATGGAACGATACATCGGCAACCTGTCCGAGCCACAGCTGTACCTCAACTTGCTCGCCACCCATCCTGATTGGGATGGACACGGGTTCGGTGCTGAACAAGTCGAGGTCGGCCTGGCGAAGGCTACGCTCGCGGAGATGCCGGCAACTTTGCTCGCCACCGGAGCTGGCTACCCACTGTACGATAGCTTAGGCTTCCACTCGCTTGCGAATATCACAATTCAGACGCTGGATGATTTCCCGATCATCTGGTTTGAGTACATGCGGTGGGATGCAGAACAATGAGTCTGTCATGGAGATGTGTACTGCTTGTATATCTGCCGTGTGAACTTGCTTAACGGCGGAGTACACAGCAATGTTGCTGACCATGTCCATTCGCCTTCCCCAATGAGCTCAGGCCTTCTCATCCTTTATCTTGGTTGCATCGGTCTCTCCTAATGTTACAGCCACATCTCCAACCAACAGCTTGTCTACGTTAGGACACCACCATGACACAATAATCCCGACACCACTGAATCCAAGTGTCGCAAGGAAAACTGTACTGAACGCCGACGAGCTGGCTTCCTGATATGCTCGCACACCGGCTGCAATGATCGAAGGGCTCGATCCTGGAACATCGTCAAAGTTTCCGATGGCGATCCCGCCTAGAAAAGCCGTCACCGAGGATGCTGGGAGACCTGCGGAGATGAGTGCAGGCGGTACTTTGGCCGGGATCGTCTGGGCGAGGCGATTGCTGAGCACCACAGTGTAGACTGTTGAGCATATGGTACTAATGGTACTCCTTGCACTGCCTCCGGCACCAGTGGCCGTACCGATTTCGCGTTGATCGTCGATCACAATCGTCGCAACGGCGCTGTTCAGGATCTCATTCCAACCGATGAACGCCGTGGTGAGGAAGGCCAGCACGCACGCCATCACCGGTGTATCGGGCGTACAGGCGGCCATTGCGCCTAGCAGAGCAGATCCGATGATAAATACCACACGGATTTGAATGTCAGTCCTCCTTTTGAGCCAAGCACCTAAGAATAGTGAAAGGGTCAGCGGTATCTTAGACAAGAGTCACCCGCAGACATAAGTCAACGGTTACCCTTTCACCCATCAAAAGCTCACCGCAGTATTCGCCAAAGAGTATGCCACAATTGGACAGGCACGAGATCCACCCAACCCACATGAACCCGTGGTTCCCACGGTATAGGGTTGCGACCATGGACGGCCAAAGGATTGCCAAAGCATAGTATGTGCTCGCTCCCAGAGACCAGAGGATCACGCTTACGTTCCATCCACGGTTTCGGAAAAGATAGAGCGGCAACAGAGGCTCTCGGAGTGGAGCCCAGGCTTCCCATAGGAAGAAGGCGATGAGCAGGGCCACTCCAACTACCACTGCGCTAACAACATGTGCCGAGTCCCAGGCGTACAGCGTTCCTCCCCAGGAGAGGCCCATTAGGAAGAGGCTAGAATCATGGGATCAGTAAATGCTGCCGTACAGCGAGACGATCAATGACTCACAGTAGCCCAAGTGTCGCCAGCAAAGTGCCAATATAATCAAAGTGCTTCAAGAACTCCATCTTGCGACCGTACCCATGCTTCATCGTGAAGCTCGGCGGCTTGTAAAACAGGTACCACGTCAAAGTGGACACAGCGTTGACAGCGATGAGCAGGTAATACACTCCTCGCCAGCCGACCGAAGTCTTGAAGACGAAAGCATAGCTTATCGCAGGTGCGAAGCCTGAGAAAGGGATCCCCCAGAGGAAGACGTAGCCTTGGGCAAGAGATCGCCACTTCATGGGAACGATCTCTGAAACGACGACTTGAGGACATCAGCATTTGCAGCATGATTTGGAGCTTTCGGGACTTACAGGCATATGAGAGTTGCACACTTGCGCCGACACCGACCAGCGTTTCGCCTGCTATCAACGCCGGGATACTGGGTGCAGTGGCACAGACAACGCTTCCGATCGTTGCTATAGCACTGCCGGTAATGAAGAACCAACGACGACCGAATATATCGGTAAGACGGCCGACGATGATCAACCCAATCGACGAAGTGAGCAGATAGCTCAATGCCACCCATGTCAGGTTGGGGTTCGGACCTATATCAGCGTCAATATAGGTCAGAATGGGTGCTGCCAGTGTGAAGCCGGCAACACCGCATCCAAACGCTGAGCCGATGGCGAACATGGACCCTAGGAAGTGGGCACTGCGGAAGTAGCCTGGTGGTATATCGGCCTCTGCGACAGTGAAGTCACAGCCCTTGACATCTTCAAGGACATCGGAGGAGGTTGGTGACGCAGTCTCGACATGTTGCGTCTCTGTTACACTGGGGTTGCGCTTTTCGGCCATCGTTCAGTATACCAACTATCAAGCGCACAGAAGGCTGCTGTGCAACGCGAGCAGTGAGCGGGACCTATATGGACCATCTACGACACTCAACGCTTTGATCTTGGCTCCTCATCTTGAGCCGCGGCAACAAGGAAGATTGAGACCGCATCAAAGCTGGCTACCAAGACACCAACGCAAGACAACGGACTGCTGAAGTTGGTCAAGTGCAGGCCCAAGACATTGTGCCTGTAAACAGCACGATGCAGTGTGGGGTGCGGGTAACGTTTCCCTGACTTCACTTCTCCGGTCCCCAGATTATGGTATTCTGGGGAAATGTGCTGGTGTGTCGATGGGATCAACTCTCATGCCGGCAAACCGACGACTGCAGTCTGCCATGTGTGAGAAGCATGACCCCAGAGGCCGATGTCGGTGCTTACGCCTGTGCCTTCATGTAACAGCAAGAGTCTGTGTCTTCGGAAAGGAGAATTCACGACACAAACGAACCCCAAACCTCGCCTTCGAAGAAAAGAAAGCTCGGAGAGTGGGACGATGCCGATCCGGATGTACGCAACGACAGCAAGGCGGTCCCCAATCGCGACTCGGTCGCACGGACAGAGCATGAGCGTGCTGCACGTGAGAACCACAACGCCACCAACTGTCGTCTCTTCACCCTCTGTGCGGAGCTGCGCAACCAGATTTTTGAGAACGTGGTCGCGGAACATCAGTATTTTAGATCAAAGTCCGACCTTACACCCAAAAACACTGGCTTCCTGCAGACCTGCCGGTTCCTGCGCCGTGAACTGTCGCCATTGTACTGGAACGGCCCTCGAATCAGCCTCTACTTCTGTGAGACGAACCTTCGCGCTGGTAGGCTTGACATAGTCACGATGCAGCGTTGGCTCGAGTCCGTCCTCGAGGTGCGAGACTTTACATACGACAAGCTTCGTATTGGCATGAGCACTGGCGTCGACAGGTTTCGGACTTGGCATGACTCTGTCTCTGTATCGATTGAGCCTATGGACAGATGGGCACGAGAGCATGGAGTCAGTTGCTCGAAGTGTCGCCATGATGAGACTGAACGCGATGCGCACGGCCAGTTGCACAGCGTTGTTAAAGAGCTGAACGAGAGGTTTGACAATGAGGGTAAGTGCATGGAGAAAGAAGATGTGCTGAAAGCGGTCGCTGTATGGTTCAATCCACCGAAGAAGGTCCCAGTGGAGCGGCGGGAAACGATTCAGTACATGGGGTACAGTAGACCCAATGTCGCAAGACGCCGTCCGACATCCTAGAAGGGTTTTGTGACCTGCGGCATACAAAGGTGCGGTATCATGATATTTCTGCTAACAGTGGTTCAGCTCACATCGACTCCGCATACCTCACCGCACCTCTCGCAGCACCTATAACAGCACCGCGTGCCCCTGCCTTGTCGAGATCCACCACGGCGTTCAGCGTTATGCCTTTCGGCGTTGACAAGGCAGCCTTCAGCTGCTCTGGAGACATTCCGTCCACCATCGCACCTGCTGCACTCCTGAGGAACTGGGCTGCAAAAGCACCTGCTAGTGGCCTTGGAACACCCTCGCAAACACCAGCATCGGCGATCGAGTCTACCGCTGTAACCGCGAGTGCGTGGCATGCGGCTCCGATCGCGACGCCTTTCATCAGAAGACCTTCATCCACGTGCAACACTGATCCCACTTGCTCGAAGAGCTGTGTCACAATGTCAATGCGCTCTTGGCTGACCGTGGAGGGGCTGGCAAGCAGAGAGACCGAGCCGCCCGTGCGCGCTGCAAAACTGGGAATGACTATGACGATTGCAGTATTTTGGGGAGCGCCGCTGCTGGTGAGCTCTTTCTGCAGCTGATCCGCAGAGAGCCCGGCCATAAGACTGACGATTGTCTTATCGGCAAACCTAGGGCCAGGCTTGGTAGTCTTTAGCGCTGCCGTAAGATCTTCCTTCGGGCAGCCGAGTATGACAATCTCGCTTTTCTCTGCCATTTCTCCGGAAGCGTCACCATACCCGAGCTCGACACGATCCGCCTGATCGCCGAGGCGTTGCCGGACGCGGTCGATGGACGGCTGTGATCGTGTGCAACCAGCCAGGCGAAGAGACAAAGGCCTTGAGGATGTCTGCTTTCGAAGGAAGCCTTCAAGTAGTGACGTGCCCATCGAGCCTGGTTTCCTGATCAGCGTTCTCCATGGAAGTGGCTGAATGCGGACGGTACCAACCACAGCCGAGGATGGCGACCTGCAGCGATTGTGGAGGTTCTGCCATAGTTGAGAACGTAGGTCGTTTGGGAGTGATGGGTAGTAGGATACACCCTCTGGCAAGTTGAGTTCTCCGACTTATATAAGTCCTGGTTTTACTTTGCAAGATTGTGCTCCTTGGCTCAGATAGCTGACGGCAGAAGGGAAGCAGAGCGTTTTGCCTTAGCATTTCACGTCAACGTAGAGATCCTGTCGGAATCAACACTGCCAGGTCCCTTAGTCCCTATTGATTCAAGAGTGTGATGATCTAGGTAGACTTGTGGCTATCTTCCAACCATTGAACGAACGAGGTGAGGCAAGGAAAAGCGGACCGAAAGATCGGGCCGAGACCGGCCTGGGGAATGGGGAATGTCGTCTCAACGACCTCACTTCCTTTCTCCTATACAAGACGGTTTCGGCTCCGTCCGAACTGTCGTCTCTGCGTATGCAGATGTAGTCGTTCCTGAGCGCACCGCATCGCCATGTGTCCAACTCAGGTTTCCAACGTGAACATACACATCCCACCGAGAACCAAGCAATGCCAACACGATGCCTAGGCTGAGTCGGTGATCTCAGCCATAACAACCAGTGCCAGATGGCGACGACAGTCGGACTAGCTGATTGCCAGTACTTTTTGCGGGCAGGATCACGTCCATATGAGACAAACTGGGCCAAACGAAGGGAAAGCCTATTGGGACGAGGTATAAAGGCTTCTACGTCGAGTTGTTTTCGAGTTCCTATGCTGGGGTACAAAGTACAAGGCAGAGCCAAGACAAGAAGGCGACCCAATAGATGAAATATTCCTTGGCCCTCTGGCGGCTGTGCTCTGGAACCCGGGTGGTGCTACCGTACCGCACCTCATCTACTCCATACAAGGCAGCGCTTCTCCTCCGAGTGTGCTTGTTGGGTGTTCTACGACAAAGTACCACTCACCAAGATACCTCGTACTCCTCAGTCATAGCTTCAGCATGCATTCATACTTGCTTGTCGTCCTTGCCATGGCCTCCTGGACGATCCCTGGCGGGGTGGTTGCGAAACACATGCGCCGCGATAGCGGATTCGAAGTGACCGCCCCTCAGGCAGGAGAAACTATCGTTCTCCCAGAGATTAGCATATACACGCAGCTGATCCCGATCCGATGGACGGTGCCGGAAGAACTGAAAGATCGACCGGTCATGGTGTCCCTGGTGCAAGGCTCCAATCCTGACAACCTTACTACCATCGAGACAGTAAGCGGTAAGTGACGCCCTTGCATAACACGATGCGCTCCTCGTATGAATTTCCCCTACTAAGCGTACCCCGCCTGTAGCTGGCCTGAAGAACAATGGCACCTTCGACTGGAATGCTGATGTTAGCTATGATGCGACGAGCGGCTGTAATTACTCAATTTATGTGAAAGTCTGGATAGACTTCGCCTACTCGGGCTACTTCACCCTCATCAACCCCGATGATAGTGGCATCGACACAGATGCGCAATGCCCAATCGACAACGGCTTGCAGAAGCCGGCCAACGGAAGTTGTAAGTCGCACATCCCCTATCAGGGGACGAACGATCAGTAACAAGTGCCGCAGACATGTCGTCCTCGGACGAAGTGATGCAGCAGAACTCCGGTGATCATGGCACTGGTGACTCTGGCGGCGTCACAACGACCACCCTTGCAATCGCTGTTGCTATTCCGATCGCCGTTCTGCTTCTCCTGTTTGCTATCATACTGTGTCTTGGTGTCCGTAGAGACTGGTTTGTGCGCAAGGCTGATCGGGATGCTCTGTCCAAATACAGGGAAGCCTATGGCAACGATTTCACGCAGCGGACCAAGATTGGAGTAGAGATTGGAACGAAGGAGAGATCGAGCATGGGTGAGCTGAGCGGAGATCACGGGGCCCACCAGCTCAACAGCACCGAGGTCTACCAGCTTCCAGGAGACGAGGCGGGACGATGAGGGCGCTCGATCATGATGTGGAGTTCGTGTTTGCTCGATTTGTCTGTACTCTAGTCTCATCAAGCCTTCCGCCAATGCTTGTCCGATGCTTTACCCCAATGTGTGTTTATCTTGAGCACGAAACCGCCTCGCTCGATCGTATTGACAAACACATAGCCTGACGGAAAGAGGTAGTTTGACCATGTGCCAACGAACTCTACAAGTCCACCCGCAGCGTCGTCTTCTGGGTAGATGTCGAAGAACGCCACTTCCTCGATGTTGCCGCCGGTGGGGTCCTCTGGGACCCCCGAGACATCAAGCACTCTCAGACCAGATCCATAGTTCGACTGGTAAGCCAGGCCATCGTGGACATAGAGGTTGTGATCAATGGATTTTGTTTGTGCTTTATGGTAGCCAGTATTCTTCGGCGCGGTAAGGTCGCTGATATCCCTGCAGACAGAAGGGCAAACGGGTTAGCGAATGTCTTGAATAAGGTAGAGTTTTGCCCATGGGTTTACCAGATATACATCACACTGCGGCCATCGGACGCAGGCTCCACTACATCTACCTCGTCCAATTCGTCGTCGGAGAAAAGATACTGCTGCCATGACTCATCCAGTAGCCAGCCTTGGTGGGTGTAGGTTGCTCCGTAGTAGGGCGTCCGCGAGATGACAGTTGATGTGTTGACGCCCGACGATCGATCAGTGACATCGTAGATCGTGAAGGTATCTTCGTTGAAGCCATAGCTACAGACAGAGGAAAGGATTAGTGAATATCTTAGATAAGTTGAGGTTTTGCCTGTTACCTTGTTACCAGATGTCGCGACCTTCGTATCGCTCGTCCGGACCTTTGTAGGTAACACATTGTGCATCATGGACGTATCCATCTTGTGCTGCGCAGCCTGACGAGGTTGGGCTGGATATATTCCTCATATCAATGAAGATCAGACCACCGCGACAAGAGCTATCGCGTGGCATAGCGCCGACTGCCACTATATAGTCTTTTTCTTCATGTGCGACGTGGTTGTGGCTACTGCCGACCGGAAGCTCGTTGTACCATCCCGTCACGTCGCTGGTGGAAAAATTCTTTGGCGAGCTCGGGTGGATATCGAGAAGCTTCGTCATGTCGAAGATTTGGATGCCGTGGCCTTCTGCTTCAGACCCTACGACGATGTAGTTCTTGTAGCTTTTGATATCGTGCCATATGGAGGTCACGCTTTGCTGCGGGAGGCGTCCCAGGTAGATGAGCTTTCCGCGGCTGTTGATTTCGCAGAAGGCGGTCCCGTCTGCTTGAGAGATGGCGATGAACTCTCGGCCTATAGTCAGAAGGACAAAACGGTCAGTGCAAGTCTCATAGGTTAGGGCATTGTCCATCAGTCTCGTACCATCGCCCGATGTCCAGCCCCACGTATCGCTGCCTTCGCCAGCCCATGAGCCAAGATCGGCATGGGATTTGAAGTCGTACATATCAACCTGTGCATGAATCAGTATTCTCTCTGTAGGCCACGATTATGCCTCGATGGCTGACGTTGTTGCAGGCGAACGTCTGGTTCGGGTTGCCTTGCTCCATCACAGCGACTCCGTTGGCACACTTGACATAATCTCGCTTGTGCCTCGAGCCTGCTCTATTTCTGACTTGACCCCAAGACGGCCACTTCCAGCTGTCGAAATCACCAGCCGCCCGCTGGCGAGCCCATGTGGCCTCTTTTTTGCCCATGCTCATGCGATGCACCTTTCCGCTGGCATAGTCGGAGGAACTATACTCGGCCGCAGCGACCAGCGCCGGGATGAACAGCGCGAGTGAGAGCTTCATAGTGAAGAAACGAGGTCTCGAGAACAAGAAGAGTAAAAATTGCGATGGAATGCTATGAGACTTACAGCATGCTGGCCATACTTATAGATGCATTCCACACTTCGCAGACTTTTGACTTATCTGTGGAGATGCCGTCGCCCTCATACATCTTCCTTGACACCTTCCACTTGAAGACCGTAGCCCGTACGGAAGCCCAACAGACATCTGGGCATCTTCTTCATCTATAACGGCCTTTCGATGAAGGCCATGGAGTAGCCTTGGAACGGAGGCACCGATAACATGAAGAAGGTCTGCCAGTGGATTACCAAGTAATACGGATCTTCACGCCCGCGTCGAGTGGGCCAGGTAGGATGGAAGTTGCTGGTCTTGGCCCAGCTGGGCGGTATAAAGTTCTCTCGGTCTTGGTAATGTCACACGACAGGGTGGTATCCAGGGTAATGGCCTCCGAGGATATCCAGGTGGTGCCTTGTGTGGACCAAGGAAGAGATTCATGTTGCGAAGCGATGGACGAAAGAAAGGGACATCTGCACATCGCCAATAGTCAGCCGGGGCACTGTCCAGGTGGGAGACGCGGTGGATGGTGGGGACGTACAGTATTTCAGAGCTGGAAAAATGGTGTGTGTGATCATCAACTACACGTATCCCAGAATTGGGAGGATGGCGAGTGTGATCATCAGCTACACGTATCCCGGAGTTGTAAATTGGCGAGCGTAATTACCAAATACACCGACACGGTATATGGCCATGCACGAAACTCGAATACCTAGGCTTCGCGTCAGGCATCACCTCCAACTGCCATTATGGGAGGGAAGGCACTGCATGCTACGGAGTACGAAGAAATCTGTGAGCACAAGCTTAAGTCTGGCTGGATCCTTCTGTTCGCCATCGTTGTAACATTACAGAGCGCTAAAGTTCTCCCGCGACGCATCCTCCATTCAGTCCTCGCGACTCGCAGATTCACTGACGCCTCCTCAGCATATTGGGGACGTCCCTTGAGCTGATCTTCTCCAGTTACCATCCAGATCTCGCTTCGGAGAGAGCTGGTAATTGTGGCAATGTGCTCTCACCTCACCCGGCCACACTCCACCCAGCTGCTCTCGGACGACCTTCGTAGCATGGTTTGGCCGACTGATTCGGATTTTGTAAGCACCCCCATGTGGGCTCGATTTTCCATCGAGAGCTGCCACAGCCGCTTTGGCATTCGCCGCAGTCGACACATCGACGAAGCAGTAGTAGTGGTATCTAGGCACGAACGTCATGCCGTCACGGGGTTGAGTCGGAATGATTTTGCTTACAGCCTCTATGCCGAAGCCTTGGAAGAGTTTTCGCAGCTCGACATTCAGGGCAGGAGCGCTGTCGATCCGAGGCAGGCCACCTATCCAAAGTCGCCGGCCTTCATCGCACGGGGTAGTCCAGTGTTCCTTGGCGTCTCGTCGATGCCACCTGTCGAAAACGTGTGCTTGTGTGGACAGCGTTGGGTCAATACAAGTAGAGACCCCAGCGTAGGTGTCAAAGTTCGATCTGGCTGGCTTGCGTCGTCTCTCCGTGTACGAGCTGACCTTGATGGGTCGTCCGCGAACCTCTTGGCCTGGGAGGCGGTCTAGTGCGAGGCTGGCATCGCCGGGGAGTAGATCCACGAAGCAATACGATGGGTTGCGGCCGGTGAAGGGATCAGTGGGTATGTCGAGCTTTGAGCTGAGCAATGTTAGATGAGATGAGTACGCAGGGTGGGGGATGCTTACATTGAGATGCCGTTGGCTTCAAACAGCGCTTCGACGTCCTCACGCTGTGCCACATAGGCCAGGTTGCCAACGTAGATTCTGTCCATATTAAGGAATGCTTCAAATGTGCGATGGATAATCTCCCAAGAAGGAGGGCTAAGTCAGGCAACAGACTACAACTTATCCTTGAGCATAAAGGTCATCCGTAAACAGACACAATGCATGGTCTATGTTTGGTTCCATTTTGATTTCTTTGTTTGCAAATCCTCGCAGGAATCTGCCGTTGAAGCGCAAGACTCTGCCTCTACGAGCGGCGCACACTTCAAAGTCTTGGACGGTCAGTTAAGAACGTCTCCTGATTGCCCATGCGCAAGTCAGTATGTTAGTACCGAGGGGAGGAGGATGGTGGAGTGGAAAGGGAGGAAAGTACCTGTACGGATGTAGGCGCGTGTGGAATGAGCAGGGATGCTGACATCGGGCTAACGTTAATCCGCGACTTTGCCCAATTTAGCAGTAGCGACATCCTTCGGCTTCCGGTGACGTTCCTGAGATACCGACAACTTCACTCACCTACAATAGATTCTCAAGGCCACTTGTGAATGGTGTACGTGAATATGAGTAGTCACTGTCGTTTAGTATCTCCTTGAGGTCTGTCTTCTCTCTTTCCTACACTGTTCGTCCGAAAATCTCGTCAGTTCTCACATATCTTACCACCAAACGTTATTCTACACTCATCATGTCAACAATCTCTGCCAGCGTCGCAAGCCAGACTTCGAATTTCTTTATGCTTCCGGAAGAACTAAGGAACCAGATCTACGGCGACGTCGTTGAGAATAACGACACCGTCTCGCTGCGAGGAGATCGCCTACTCTACACTCCAGCGTTAAGTCTAGTATGTCACCAAATTCGAAACGAGTACGAGGAGATCTACGTGGACGAAGCCATCGAAAGCGCTGGTTCCTTCCACATTCACAGCAACAACTTCGTGTGTAAGGGTCCGGCGATCAAACAGGTCCGAGAGACTTGCAAGCAATCCTGGAGACGACTTCAACACTGTATCATATCTGCGCCTGACGAACATGTACGATCAGTATCGATACGACATGCGGCAACTCATCGAAGGCAAAGTACTCGAGCCGGACAGGACGGGGCGAAGTACGAGGGTCTGTAAGGTCATCGTTCGGTGGGATCCGATTAGCTTCGATGTGGAGTATCTCAAACAGACAGTACGTAAGCTGAACTGGTACGTAACAGATGAGGGCATCTCCCAGATAGCAGCGCACATCAAGCAGCGCTCCGAGACCCTTCAAGCTCGATCAAAAGTGGGAGACACTCGCTAACACTTCTAATCTCGCTTCAGGTACTACGCCCCAACCTACGCCTTCACGAAGAGTGTTTGGCCAATCTTCGGACAAGCGATCGAGGAAGCCACTCAACGCTACGAAACAGACAGGCTTGAGAAGGTCAAGTAGCGGAAACGTCGCTGTACCGAGCAGTCTGAGCCGTCTCGGAATCGGAGGCGTTGATAGCGTGCCGCGCTCCGCCACTGTAGTGGCACCGGTCCTCTACATCGTCAGGAGAGACTGACAGATGCGCGATACGCAGACATGACGAGAGACCAGCTTCTCGAAAGCAAGATTGTTGACGGCGTGGTAGCTCTACCACTGAAGTGGCACGTATCTAAATGCTTTCTCGGAGAGCCAACCCTCCTCCTTCATCAGCGCTCTGTATAGCCTCCGTCCACAACCATTGCACTGCCCGTAATGAACGAGCTACGACCTCCCGACAGAAAGATCACCGCATCCGCAACTTCACCCGGCTGGCCAGCACGACCCATCGGCGTCCAGTTGGCCGCTCTATCTTCGAGCGCTCTGGCGATGTCGGGGTTCTGTCTCGTCATTGGAGTGTCCATGTATCCAGGACATACTGCGTTGATTCGCAGGCCTCTGCGAGCGTAGTCTTCCGACATGGTTTTGGTCAAGCCGATGACTGCATGCTTGCTTGCCTACAGCGACCCACGACATCAGCCTGCCGATTCCTGTCTTGCATACAAGAACAGACACAGGCGCATCGCGAGGAACGAAGAACCGCCTAGAACAGTACTTACACAGTAAGCAGTCGACAACCCAATCCCAGTCAGCCCAGCAACCGAAGCAAAATTCACAATCGACCCTCTCTGCAGCTCCCTCCCATCAATGGTCGACTTCAGCGGCGACTGTTCTAGCATGATCTTCGCCGCAGCTCTCATAACAAAGAATGTCCCATCCAGATTCACCGCCAACACTTTCCTATAATCCTTCGTCTCCGCGAAAGCTCCACCGCCTTCGTGCTTGAAAGCTATGCCTGCTGAGTTGACGACATAGTCGATTCTGCCGAAAGCTTCTTTGACGCTAGAAACGACTTTGTTGACTTCGTCTTCGTTGGAGACGTCTAAGGCGTGGGTAACGATTTTGAAGTCCTTGTTTTGGGACAGCGGTTGGACTTCTGACTTCACCTTCTCGAGAGCTTCTGCATTGAGGTCAAGGAGTGCAACGCCTGCTGCACCGTCTTGAGCAAACTTCTTTGCTGTCTCTCTACCCATACCCGAGGCGGCTCCTGTGATTAGTGCGAAGCCTGGGACGTCCATGGTGATGGGTTGACTAGGGATTATGTTTGGTCTTGAAGACAGATTTCGAAATTTCCTTTTGACGTTTATGGTATGACGGCGTGAAATAGGTGACCTTTGATCCCGATCTTACCGTTAAGACGACTACTGTGTATTTGAAGCTGAACTCCGCCCCATAGTGAGGAGCTCGATGGTTTGAAGTTGAGGAGAACAACCATCTTCCGAGGTCAGAGCGACTAGATACCGAGCTCTCCCATCGACAACTTCCACTCTGCAGTACCTCATCTTCTGCTGGTAGAAACTTCGTTGCGTTGGACTACCAATGTTGCTGTACAAACCGTCACTCCCTCCATCCTGTAAAGACTCAAGAAGAGGCTCGCGCAACCTGGTATCTCTCTGCAACATTCTCAGTGTCGAGGAAGACTACTTCTCCACCAAGACTCTTCAGCGCGCCGACCGCATCGTCCCATTTCTCTCGGTCGCTCTCGCTGATGTGAAACAGCTGTGCGGCAACCACCTTCACTCTGGGATGACGGGCTCCGTAGCACTTCCACAGCGTCTCCATCTCGGCAATTTTGTAGTTGTGCGCAAGGTTAATCGCATTGTCTCGCCTCTTCTCATTCTTGATATTCGTTGCTACAGCCATGTAGATGATGTGGCGCAGCTGGTATCTACAGAGAACGTCAGCAGGAACACCAGGTGATGGATGCAATTACTCACGCGTCCGCGGCCTCCTGACAAGGCCATCCGCCGCCGCTCTTGACTTTCGTATTGAACTGCTTTGCGATGCCTTGCATCTCCATTATACCAGTATCCAGGAAGATCGCTCGTAAGACGCCGTCGTCCGCAAGCCGCATGCCATCCGCGCTGTCGTCGAGGTATTTGCGTCGAAAATCATCCATCTGTCGTATCTCGGAGGCTCGGTTGGCAAAGAAGCGTTCGATGCCTTGATTGGCACAAACCATGCAATTGCAAACAAAACCGAGATCTTCATGACGCTTCTGCTTAGGCTGGAACAGATCAATGTACGATATGGTGATCTCTTCCGCGTCAGAGATGTCTTCCTTGGCGTGGAGTACCATACACTGGTCATCGTTGTTCCAATGCAGCGTTGCGTTGGGCACGCACCGGTGATTGAGTAGAGCAAGGTTCTTGAACAGGCGGAACCTGGAAGTCTTGTCCTTCGGCGTGAAGGGGTAGGAGTAGTGGAGGAACGTGTCGATCACCCCTTGTGCAGTCTCTTCTCGTGGCTCTATTAGAGCGTTTCTGAACTCCTCAGGGTTCTTTCTAGAAATGTTGGGGCGGGCTGTCTGGACAAGAAAGTGGAAGAACACCATATCGGAGGTTTCGAGTGCTCGCACAACGTCCAGGAAGTCGTCAATGATCGTACAGGATAAGGGTCAACAAGTGTCTCAGCTTTTTGAAGGCGTTCAAAAGGGCATGAAGCGCAACGTGGAGTGCGATCCTGTCTCGGGGAAGTTTTCCATGCATCAGGACTCACCTACTGGCTCCGGGATCGTCACGGTTCCATGTCTCCATCTCCAGCATCGGCGCCATCGTGAGGATTCTCTGGCCAGCCTCGAAAGTGTCTCCCTTGGATTTGAGGCCGAAACCATGGAGTTTTGAATCCATAAGGGCTGTAAGCTCCATGATGACGGCTCGGCGGTGGAAGTTGATATGTTCTGCATGAACTAGAGAATCTACGATCTTCAGCTTACTTACATTGCCCCATTGTTTGCGTCCTTTTCCAAGACTGCTGCACACCACAAGCATCGCAATTTGCTTAGAACAAAGATCGATATCAATGAATGAATCTGCAAGTATGGCCAACTCCAAGCATGCAGACGGGACCCATCGCATGGTGCTTCAATTGTGGCAGGATCCTAAGTCGCTGTCTATTTCCCTCTGCTGTACTTTCCGGTGCCGTAGCCAACGCGTGTCTGTTTCCTCCTTCTGTACACAGTCAGCGCGTGAGTAAATAGTAATGTTCAACACGATTGACCAAACGATGCTTCCAACACAGCCAGCACAATTGGGTCGTCATTGGCATCACAGTACTCCTTCACCTTCGCCCACATCTTGCCATCGTCCTTCGATCGTTCGAACAGCAGACATATCTCGAGAATGGTCTTATCTCGCCGCTCGCAATCACGCCTGACCACTATCTTGAGCGCTCTGAGAGCTTTCAGCCTGTACTCTAGTGCGATGCTCACATCTTCGAGGTTGTAGATGGAAATTTTGTTGGCGTCAGCCCTGGCTTTCGCCGTTATCGATGCCGCTGCTGTATCGGCCCTGTTCAGAATCAAATGTTAGCTGAGACATACCAGTGTAGTTTTTTTGCCAACTTACGCAAAGAACAATTCCACACTTGGGAAAGGGCGCAAGAGATCAGCCGCTCTCATGGCAGCGCGAGACACATTTTCCGTATGTGTTGCGTGCTTCTCCTTCAGCCACTCCGCGCGTTCGTCGAGCATCGTGAACGCCTGATCCTGTTTCACACCGCAGGACTGCCGGAATCGCATGATGTCGCCCAGTCGTGCGCCCATCTTCTTTCTCTCGTCGTTGCTCAGTGTCAGCTGTGCGCCTTCGAGCCTGCATTCCGCACAGTTGCAGCTAAAGCCCAGCCTCTCTTCTCTCACCTTCCGAGTCGCCCACACGTTGATGTAAGACATCGTCAATTCTTCACCCTTCGTCACATTTTTTACAGCAACCACTTGAATCTCCTCCGATTCCCAGTCGTATGTCGCAACCACATTCGGCCGGCATGAATGATTCAGCAGCGTCGCATCATACGACACAGCCGTCCACCCCTCCCACCGCATCTGAGGTGGTGGAAACCCGCCGAACCCCATGATCGCCACCGCATCAGTCTGAGCGGCCGAGAAAGCTTCCCGAAAGAATTCTCGCAAGTACGGCAGACCGGCTCGCTCGATATATGCACCTTTGTTCGCCCATTGCAAGATGTGAAAGGTCACACGCAGGCGCTCGTTGCTCAGGGCTGCGATGTCCTGGCAAATTGAGGTCGCGGAAGGACGTTGGGCCCTGTTGGTCGGCCATTGCTTAAAGAGAAGTGGACGTGTGATGGTGACGAGCTCGCCTGGTTTGTAGTCGCGAGTGGCGAAGGCACCGCGGCCGTGGAGGCTGGAGCGATCCTCCACGAGTGGGGATGTCTCCGTTCCGGCTTCGTTGTCTGTGGCAGAACCGCTTGATGGTGTGAGGATGGCTTCTGTGTCGGAGCTGGAGGAGCCTTGAACACGATTTGCCCGTGCTGTTGCTCGAGAGGTGCTGCACTGACTGTCGCGGACGACGTCTGCGCTTCGGCTAGGCGATCTGGACAGCGTCATCGTCGGTGCAGGTTAGAGGCAAGCGCTGTCTAGGCCATGCAAGAATATGAATATGTGCGTGAACGCAATAAGAACTCGCCAGAAAGCTCTGTAGAACAGATTATGAGGTTTTGAGGTAGCCATGGAAGCTGAAGAAGGAGCGTGGAGCAGCCGGCAAGTTCGACGCTGCATCTGTATCAACAAAGCGTTCTTTCCAATTAGTACGACTGTAAGGTAGGCTATGTCCAAACCTGGGTATCAACGTCGTTGCCACACCACCACAAAGCCACCACGCATCTTGCTCACATAACCACACAAAGCCCACAACACTTGCTCTCCTTCTTGCCCTCTGGTTCTTGATACCCCATCTGCTGCTGTGGCGCATGCTGCTGTTGCTGGCCACCATACTGCATCTGGCCTTGCTGCTGGGCACCAGGATATCCACCCGCCGCTTGAGAATACCCATATGATGGATTGTTACCCATGGGATACGCCGTCTCATAATGAGGCTTGCCATAATCTTCGTGCTGTGGTTGATGCCCCTGGCCGTAACCAGAGCCTCCAGGCGGCCGTCCACCACCACCCTGCAGATCGATGTACATTCGGCCCTCGTTTTCCTCAGTGTGGTACTGTAGGTTTAGCTCTTGGCATACCTGTTGCACTCGAGGCTTGATTTTTTGGATATGATCAGGGCTGTGGTTTCCTTTGCCCACGATCACGTGAAGATGGCTTTGACCAGTCTGCTGCGCGTAGCGAATGCGCTGTTCCAAGATCTCCTCGGCCTCTTCGACGAATTGACCTACAGCCAGAAAAGCAAAGGGTCAGCAGACGTCGTGGACAGGGTAGGGCTTTGCCCATGAGGTTTGTACCGTGAAGGTCGATAGTATCGCCCTCGATCTTGCCAACTGCATTGTTTTCTCTGAAGATATACTCCGAGGCTTGCTTGTTGTACGCGTCGGCCTGCGCCGCGTGCTTCTTTCCTTCCAAACTCAGATCATGCGCTGCGCCGCCATCGCCCCGTTGGTAGGCTGCCTGCGACTTGCTGGCAAAATCATGATATTTATTCTGTTCCGAGCGTGCTAGATTGCGGAGGCGGTCGTATTCTTGTTCGGCATTGTTGGAGGGACCGTGGTTGAACGCTGTGAGGTTTGGTCAGTGTGGAACAAGGGTTTGCTGATGTGGCTGCTGAACCTACCAGAGCCTCCGAGACGTGTACCGACGGAATACATGTTGTATATCTTACGTGCTTCAAAAGAATGTGTGCTCGAAGTGTCTCGTGAAGCCAACTTGGTCGTCATCGAGAACTTGAAAAGCCAATGCCTCCGAAACCACCCAATTGGGAAGTTAGCTTAAACTCTATTTGTGGTATCACACTAGCGCGTAACGCGTCCATCTCGACAACACAACCTCCACCGCGATCATCTCGAGGTCCAAGAAGCAACACCACCACCCGTCACGATATCCAGAATCTAGGTACCTAATCACAACAACATCTTCTTGTTACAAAGCCTCGATCCGCGACCTTCGCAATGGAGTCGCTACCTCCTGAGTTGCTGGTTCGGATTTGTGACTTTTGTGACCACGCCTCGCTCAAGAACCTCCGCCTTGTTCGCAAAGAGTTTGGGGAGTATCTGTGAACACTTCTACATGGCTTTGTTCGTCCGGAACATGAGTAACCTCGAAGAACTCTCCAGCTCGTCACTAGCGAAGCACGTCCAAAGCTTCACGTTTTACACCGATGCGGTACCAACTTTCGCCTTGCACGCGCAAGTAACCGAGCGGGAAATATGGGAGAACGCCATCGATTTCCGCGAAGACATGGTACCCGACGTTCAAATGTCAACCATTGCTGGAGTGTCCGTAGACACCGGGACTGGATCACTACGCAACTTCATTCGGTACAACATTGCTCGACACCACTTCAGCCGGCAGCAGCTTGCCAATGGTTGGGGCGAGTATCAAGCACTACGGAAGGAACAGTATATCTGGCTTCTCGAACAGACGAGTCTCAACTTCAAAGCCTGTTTCGTAAGGCTCCCAAACGTCGTCACAGTGAATGTCATGAGCGCTGCAGATGAGAGACCAGCGAATAAGATACCGCTCTGGAAGATGCTCCGCCAACGCATCCTAATCGGGCCAGACGAGTGGAGGCGGAAGAATGGCAGGCAAAACGTTGCTAGCTTCGACCTACCCGGCGTTGCATTCCTTTGCGTACTGGAGGCAATAGGTCTTCGCGCTGTACTTGCCGAGACCAAGCCCAAGTTCAAGCAGGTTACCACATTGGACGCCAGACCTCATTCTCTCGGGCCTCTGCGGAACCTGCTATGCAACCTACCATTTACGGCAGAGACGTTCATACAGCGAGACTGGGACGCCAGGTACCGCTTCGTTCGCGAAAGCTTCCCACGCCTCACCGACCTTACGCTGCACATGGGAACTTTCTGTAACAACACACGGCACCCCGAACGGGATCGGCGAAAGGCAGACGACATACTTGACCTTCTCTTTTCTGCTCCACGCTTGAAAAGGCTCGACTTCTCGTACGACAACAACGCATATCTGGGCCCAAACTTCAATAATTTTGAAGCGACCTTCGTCGCTAGCCTACCTCACTGGCCTGACATTGAGGAGTTAGGCTTGAGCATATCGAATATGCACCACAATCAGCTTCTGAAGCTGCTACAGCTCAACGCGGCTCGCCTCCGTTCGCTGGAGCTGAGCTACATGTGGGTCAAAAATGCAAGAGTACTGTTCACGCAAATGCCGAAGATTCTGAACCTGGAAAAGGCGTCCTTCCGAATCATTCATTTTGACTGCGATGTGTGTCAGGATCAAAATTGGCTATTCGATACTGATAGCGACGTGAACGCGGCAAACGATCGAGCTATGGAGGCCTATGTGCTTGGGAAGACTGCAGTAATGCCGGATCTGGCGCTTTATGAGCTATGTGGGAGGTAACGGTGATAGTACCCCCTTGCTGGTGAAGCGCAGCCTGAAGCAGCGTACTTAGCCGGAACGTGATGATGTAGAAAGTCGTTCGAATGCGACAGCCTCCAGACTGCCAGATCCATCGTTGGTCGCTTAAAGACCACGACGGAGTCAGAGAGGCAGCTTTGCAAGAACCGAGAACAAGGCAAAGTGGCACTCTACCCCCTGCCTGACCACATTCATAGGAGGTGATCATGGCCTCCGAGAAGGCCGTCTCACGACTCGAGATTCTTGGAAACGATGTACGGCAATATGTGGACTCTTCCGCAAATTAAGCCAAAGCATTCAGGCTGGCAACGTGCCATAACGATGAAACCCTGCGACCAACCAGTATGCTTCCCATGGCTGCTGAACCGCCTCCCGATGCAATGGAAGCAGGTGGGATGGCACGTCCTCCTCCACGCTTGTGGAGAAGCGGAGTCACGCACCGCTAGGGAGCTGGCTCTGTAAGATAGCACACTTTGTCCTCCAGCCCCTCCCATTGCGCCCTGTCTTTCCCGGATCGTCTCGCATGTCGACCCCGAACCGCTATGAGTGCGTAGTCGTTGCGCTGCAGGTCCCCGCTAGAAATTTACATCTGATGTCACGTAGAGTTGCGAACGAGTTGATGGACTGTGTGAATGGGTTGACTCGGTGTACAAGCATGGGAGAAGGGCTTTGGTTGGCCAGCCTTGAAAAGATGGCACGGGCACATGATGTTAGTTCTAGCGCCACGTGGCTGCACACCCAACAAGGAAGTAGGTGAAACTCTATTTTGCGTTTGTTTACTGCTTAGTCAATCCGATTCCTGGTGAAGTGGTGGAACTTCTACGCTTTCCGTCCTACTGACAACTTCACCACTTCGCCTGTCATGTTCGCAAGGCAGACAACCACCACTACTGTAACGCGACCAAAAATTACATGAGTGGACCCGGCCACGATCAGGGCTCTCCTCGAGCAGCCGCCAATATGGCCCTTCCGGTGGAACTGCTGGAGGTCATCTTCGACTCATGTGAGATTGCATCACTAAAAACCGTCCGACTCGCTTGTAAGCAGTACTGCGATATCGCCACACGGAGAGTTTTCGAAAACTTCCATCTGGCTATGCTAGATGAGAAGCTGAAACATCTTCGTCCAATATCCAAGTCGCCACTCGCTACGCACGTCAAAGCATTCACCTTCTGGAGCGACGTACTCCCGAGCTTTGGTCCCCCCGTACAACACGAGCGCGAAAACTGGGAAGGGACCATAGACTGTCGGCCTGACATGATGAACGCTCACATGGCGTTGCGAAGAGACCCGGTAAATGCGATGCTCGATACCTCGAACATCAAGTACTTGCGTGTGCCGGTTACAAACGGAACAAGCTCTGGTCGTCTCACCTTTACCAACCAGGAACTCGAAGCCGGCTGGCGAGAGGTTCAGAGGTTGCGCGAAGAACAGCAGGCATGGAAGAAGGAGGACACGATCACCCGCTTCAAGGAATACTCTTGTCAACTTCCGAACATCACGCAAGCGCAAGTCCTGCATTCTACTGCCTTAGCGGAGCGTTCAAGTCGATCGCGAATCTGGAAGAGGCTCCGTCCGCGAATGCTTGCAGGGCCACATGAGTGGTTAGGAAGGCGTGGCCAGCACGCGCTGCTCGATGACTCGGACCAGGCTATTCACCTCCGGTGTGGCATGCGTTGGTCTCCTAGAAGCAATTGGTTTCCGTGCGTCCCGCGGCGGTATCAGGCAAATCGAGAAACTGGACGTACGTGCATCACTGCGAGGTCGCTTGCAAGACCTGTACATGGACACTATGCAGGGTCAGAAGTCCAGATGTCGCCTCCTCCACGAAGCCTTCAAGCATGTCTCGAATCTCACTCTCGGCGTGCCCGACGCTCATCTTTTTGACTGCGAGCTCGCCACTGAACTGGTCAGCCTACTACACTCCGCGACTAAGCTACGCACACTCAACTTCGCGTACGTCCGCAATGAGAAATTCATCAATGGCCCTGCGGGATCTCTGGTAGACAATCCACCACATTGGCCACAGATTCGGGATCTGAGCCTGAACACTGCCAACACGGGATCGGGTGCACTTTTGGAGTTACTCCGCCATCTCGCCCCGACTCTCTGCTCGCTGAAGCTCTATGACTTGAAGATCACCGACGGAATCGGATTCGTCAAACAGATTCCAGAGATACTGCAATTGCGGCGTGTATATCTCGAGCGAATCGTGCACCGCTAGACCATCAACCAGAATGGCGACGTTAGCCGTCGTAAGGCTACTCTATTCAACAAAGGCACCGAGTTTGAAGCACCGTACGAACAGGCTGTGAAGGCGTATCTGCTTCGTCAAAGCCCTGAGCTACCGGAGCTAGTGCTGTGTGATGAGGATGAAGACTATAGCTAGCCAGGGGAACACGAAGGCCAGCAAAGATGGACGGTCTGGTGCTTCTCGACAAAGGCCGAACGCACGCCCTGACTCCTTGACTGGATCAGAGGAGCAGTGCTGTGGTGGGCGATGGAGGCGACATAACAGACAACTTTGCACCGATATGCGATGCCGCTGTGCTGTGCCAGCTCTTGCCATTGGGTGTTTATGACTTGCAGACATCATTGGGGCGACTTCGCTCAATTAGACGAAGGTAACCACGGGTACTTGATTTTCACGCCCCATGTTCTCTCGTACACTCGTTCATGCGAGCGTTCGATACATTTCGAGCTCACGTCTCCCAAGCTGAACCACCACAGTGACGGTCATTCCCTTCTGATGCAACCCGTAGCAAGAGAGAGGTTTCTACATTGGTTTTCAGTCTTCTACCACTGCTCGAGTGACCACAGCAGGTCACACCTCCGACTAGTGTTGCACAACGACTCCGGGCCAACGCTTGACAAAGAAGGTTGCTGCATAAGCTTAGCGAAGCTCGAAGGCTAACTGCTCCACCATCCCAATCACAAGCATGCTAGCGAACATGTGCCTGCCGATCATTTGGAGATCGACTTTCGTGCAGCGCCGATCATTGCGCCTTCACTCGAATAACCAGGTCGTTGGTCATCAAGGTACGGCTCGTGGATGCCGACAAGGAAGAGAAATGCTTGAACGAGCTTAGTCGGTCATGCTTGTTGACTACGCCGGCGGACATCGTACTTGCTTCTGTACTCGAAGCCGTATAAGTAGATCTGAGTTCGCACGTCCAATTCATCCTCACGAGTTAAAAGATCAATCAGCTTCGCAATCATGCATCTCTCAGCATCCGTCCTCATTGCTTCCTTCGTCGTTTTCACGGTGGCTGATCCGACCGTCTACCTTATCCGCCATGGCGAAAAGCCGAGCGATGGAGGTAATGGCCTAAGTGCTGTCGGCCAGCAGCGTGCTCAATGCCTCCGCAACGTATTCGGTGCGGACTCGGGATACGATATCGGATATATCATGGCCCAGACACCAGACAGCGGTGCGTAGCTTCGAGGTCCGCGGATCGATGCCTGTGTGCTCATCAGTTGACACCTGTCAGACGGCTCCCGCGCCCGACCTTTGCAGACAGTAGAGCCTCTCGCTGGAGACCTAGGCATCTCGGTTGACACATCGTGCGACCGCGACGATCAGGACTGCGTGGCAGACACCGTTGATGATTACGGCGGACCCGGCAACATCCTGATCTGCTGGGAGCACGATGCGCTCCACGATATCGTCAAGGAGCTCGGCGACAAGAACGCTCCTGACTATGACGGCGACGAGTAAGTGATGTCCTTCCTTGAAGTCTCGAGTGATGTTTTGCCGCTGACCGATACAGCTACGACATCATCTGGGTCGATCCACCGAGCTATAAGGATATCACGGACAAGTACTCCGAGAACTGCCCAGGCCTTGATGATTAGCGAGAATCAGCCAATGTTAAGGTGTTGGCAGCTATTTGGCAGTAGTTTTGTATATAATCATGTACATTTCTAGATGGCACGTCAGCGAACATCTGTCCACCCAAAACTCAAGTCGTACTGCATGTGCATGTGGGATGGACATCAAATTTGCCTCATAGCCGCGCCTTCATCCAACTCTCAACGACCACAGTACCCTCAGCTTTTCCTTTGTAGCCCAACAGCTTGTCGATGATGAAGTCCTATCATCCAAGAGGATCAGCGATCATCCCGTATTCTTGGAGTGCGGGATTCTACTCAACAGCATACTTACCTCATGCGAAGCACCCGGCTGAACAACGTACTCGACCCGCGGATGTGCCTGTTGCAACTTCTTGGTCGAGACTTCGATGCTGTCGATCAAAGCCTCTCCACCACCGCCCCAGACTAGAATATCCTTGACTTTGCCATCCAAGCCTTGAAACCATTCAGCATTTGCAATGGCTGTCTGATTATAGTTGTCGACCTTTCCTGGGCCTGTGATTTGCAGTCATCAGCACAAAAGTTCTGGCTGGGCGGAGGGGTGTTCTCACCAAGAAACAAACCGGCCCAACGATGCGCTGCCGCTGGAGTGACATAGTCGCTGTAGTGATTACGGGACGCACTGTCATCGTCCGTTGCGAATTTGGTCCACGGAGAGATCAGGATCACTCCTGCTAGTGGCGAAGAAAGCTCAATTTTGCTCGAGACAGCCGAGTGGGGATGTAAGAGATGAGACAATAGCATCAGAGTCATGTTGGCTCCTGCTGAGTCGCCGGCAATGAAGATCTGCGAGGAAATTAGCAAACCAGTTACACAGAAGAGATGATGATCTTACATCACTCGGCTTCTTCTGCTGCGTCTCAAGCAGCCATTCCAATGACTCGGCTGCTTGCTTCAGCTGCGTAGGATACTGGCCATGAGGAGCAAGCGTATATGACACAACAACCACGCTCAGATCCTGGGTCTTGGACAGCTCCTGAGACAACTCAAACAGCCATTGCATATGACCTGCGGACGCAGCTAGAACATAACCACCACCGTGGAAGTAGAGCAAGACTTTGCGTGCGGTCTTCTTGCCAATCCAATGGACTTTGAGACCGCTACCGAGGACATCAGTATCTGGTTGGAAGTTTTGCTTCTTGGCTAGGCCGAGGTATTCAGCCTCTGTGGTGCTGTTCATCCATTGCTCTGCGCCTGGTGAGATATTGGACAAGTTGGTCCTCAGTGCGGCATAGACAACGTCTTTGAAGAAGGTATTGGCCTTCGCTCCGCCGACGAATGGAGTTGTCAAGAGGCGAATGAGGGCTGATGCAATTGATGAAGCTGCTACCGGGATGAGAGAGAGCTTATCCATTGTGGTGACTTGATAAGAGGATGCCATGGTGGCCGAGTGGGATGCGAGGTGCAGAGGAAGCCGATTCTCGCGGTCTTGTCGGACAGCAGTTATATGGGATGGGTATACTCAAGGCTCTGACAGTCTTGTCAAAACAGCAGATTTGTGAGAGGCGTATAGTCGAAGTAATATGTCTCTTGTGGTGCTGATGCGGAATCGGAAGAGCCCTACTTTCAGGCGAGCCACGCCCCACCAAGAAGTGCCTAGAACTAGAACTAGTTCTACTGTTGCTCCCTCAGTATCCAGCACTGCTCGTTGTGGCCTAGCGAAAAGTGCTAGATCTGTTCGTCTCGTGTCTGACTCTCACGCTCACGCTGACCAACCTGCCTATCGCCTCGAGGACAGTCTATTGATGACACGTCAACAGTACCACTCGACCGCCAAAGGACACATATACCATTCAGGCCTGAATTCCTGGCTTATCAAGGACATTATTACCATCTCATCATGGACAGGCTGCCTGAAGAACTTTTGCTCCAAGTCTTCAGTTGCTTGGATATAACGCCGCCATCGGTGCTGAAGTCACGACAAGAACCCAATTCATCGCTGACAGACGCGACATACACACCCTTGAAGAACCTATGTAGTGTATCAGAGCGGTGGCGGAGGATAGTGCTTCCGTTACTGTTCTCTTGCGCTCGACTGCGGCTCGATGGAGTTCCTCCCGAGTCGACTGATTTCTGCTACGCTTGTGGCCTGCCAATCAACGAAGCGAGTCTGGAATCCGAGGATACCGAAGGACTTCACCAGGAGCTGGCCAAAACTGCGTGTGGTCTTTCCACGATGCTAAGCGAGCCATTGTTCGGGTACAAGGTGCCTTATCAACTGATGACAGGCAAGAAGCTGCCGGGCATTGGGACGTTAGAACAATCCGCAGCCTTGTGCGCCCTCATGTTCTACCATCAGCTTGTGGACATGCTGTCGTTCCTGGAGCGCGAGAATATAACGAGAGAGGTTCAGAGCTTCGTCGTGCTTAGAGACAAGGTACCATTGTGGAAGCCGCTCTCTGCTACAGGTTTGCCGAACCCTGGTTGGCGCCATCTTGGTGCAGTACTGTTCTGGCGACAGCTGTTCTCTATGATTGATCCGAAAAGAGTGGCGATACTCGCGCCGCCTGGAGATCTGGCTTATCTAACCAACACTACAATGGACAATTCACATGTGAGCAACGGCCAGTGAAACACGATACCATCGTAATACAAACTGACTTCCGCGATCTATGATCTAGGAATGGGCCTTCGGGGACATGGACTTTCACTTGTTGGAATTTAGGAACGAGAACCGTGACTTGGCGGGTAGTCCACAGCCGCTGCCATACGGCAACGTATTAGATGGATCACTGAAGGACATCGCTGCTTACTCACGGACAAGTGTACTCTGCTCACGGCCATGGACACACCTAGCCCTGAACGAAGGCTCTTTCTTGAAATCGTATGGCACTTACGAGTACTTTGAGCGAGGGGCCCCTTCGGTAATCCATGACATCACCCGTCTGCTTGCGCATTACGGCAGCCCGTTCCCGAACGACAGCCTGGGCCCTCAACCATGTATGCAAGCGAGCATGCCCTTCGTGCACTCATTCACCTACACTGGGATATTCCCGTTCGCTAATCATGCCAACTTTGACAAAATGCTACCACACCTCGAAGAACTAGACTGTCGTTTCGCTCCTGATCCGGGCTCCGGCATCCTTGATGATAGGCAAAGAGTTGGACGCGCAGAACTGCAAGACTGCTGGCAGGAACTTTTCACCGCATACCAGGATATATGCTCTGCTTTGGAGACTGGTCGCGGTGCATACCCTCGATTAAAGAAGTTCATTTGCGGTGATTCACGTGTTACTGGGATCAGCGATGACCTGGAACATCTCTTTACTCCGCTTTGCTTGCCCGAATGGGCTGAGCTCAAGCCTGGTGAGTTCCATAGGCTCGTCAGTCCATCATCCCCGCCAGAACCAAGCCATAGGTGGACCGACGATGAGAACGAATGAGCTCAAGTACGAGAAAATATCAGGGGTTAGCTAAACAGTTCTGCGCTCGGGCTTCTCCAGAAGCATATTGAAGCTCACACTTTACCAAACTCTCTATGAGAACGAAGTGTGGCCGAAGTCGCATCCCCGCTTGCATGCAACGCTGCAGGTACACGGTACCTCCATACCACCGAAGCTCTCTCACCTCATCGATGGATGCGACAGCAAGATCTACTTCCGATCACAAATTCCTTGCAGTACTGAAGACACCGGTCATTGTTTTCTAGGTAGTCCACATTGATCTTCGCTGTCTCCTCAAAACTCCAGAAAAGGCCCTCCCCGCCAGCCACCTGGACAGCAACTCTGTCCACGGCAAGCACCATGAGCACTTCAACAGTTCTTGACCTGGAGGATGCGATCTCAGGACTGCCGCCGTCGCCATCGAAATACTCGCACAAGTCGACTCAAGCGTTTCTCGAGCAGTCGAGAAACAGAGTACCGATCCTGGTTGCCCTAGATGAGGATCCAACTGGTACTCAAACGTGCCATGATATCAATTTTCTTACTGTATGGGATACGACGACGCTGGTAGAGGAGTTCCGACAAACAGCTTACGGCAGCGGTTTCTTTATCTCGACCAATTCGCGCGCTCTTCACCCTCCGCAAGCCAAAGACTTGATGCATGAGATATGCTCGAACCTTAAGTCAGCGGCAGGCGATGCGGGTGTTGAGTTCGAGATTGTGCTGCGGGGTGATTCGACTCTGCGAGGCCATTTTCCATTGGAGCCAGAAGCGGCGGAAGACATACTCGGGAAAGCCGATGCCTGGATCCTATGTCCCTTCTTCTGCAGGGAGGCAGGTACACCATAAATGATGTCCATTACGTTGCTGAGGGTGACAAGTTGGTACCGGCAGCTAACACGCCTTTCGCTAGAGACGCAACTTTTGGCTACAAGAGCTCCAACCTGCGAGACTGCGTCGTGGAGAAGTCAAAGGGTAGCATATCAGCAGATCGGGTGCAATCTTTGACATTGGCCACGATCCGGCAAGGAGGACCTGAGGAGATCACACGACAATTGATGGCCTTACCTTCTGGATCAATCGTGATCATCAATGCAGCAGCGACAGAAGATGTTGATACTGTTGTTCTTGGTCTGCATCAAGCTGATGCCGCGGGCAAGAAATTGCTTTTCCGCACTGGTGCTGCTTGGGTGTCTTCTCGACTGGCAATACCCCAGATAGAGCCAATATCGGCATAGCAATTGTCTCTGCCCGGTTCTGTTGGTGGCTTGATCATTGCCGGCTCTTACGTACCCAAGACCACTGCTCAGCTGGAGGTGCTCCGAAAACGAGGAGGAGATAGGCTGATAACCATTGAGCTAAATGTGAAGAAGATGCTGGAATTCGAGGAGAGTGCAAAAACAGTCATAGAAGATGCAGCCACTCGAGCTGAGCAAGAGATCCCCAATGGCCGTGACGTCCTTATTATGACAAGCAGGGAGCTCGTTACCGGCGAGGATGAGGCATCGAGCCTTGACATTGGCTCAAAGGTCGCTGAAGCTCTTGTCAACTTCTTGACAAGCCTGAAAGTAAAGCCGAGATACATCATCTCAAAGGTATAGTACACCACAAACTGTACCGTCTTGTCAATTGCTGAGGCATAAAAGGGTGGGATCACATCGTAGGATATGGCCACGAAGGGCTTGAAGATGAAGCGTGCTTTGATTGTAGGGCAAGCTGCACCGGGTGTCCCGCTATGGCGTTGTGACGAACCTTCATCGAAGTGGCCCGGTATACCGTATGTTGTCTTCCCTGGCAACGTTGGGTCGGAAGAGACATTGTTGCATGTCGTTGAGCGTTGGCGGCCTTAGTTGGAAGATACTATCGATTCGATTGCAGGCGTCGGTGATTCGAGGTCCTCTTTGTCAGAAACGCTTACTTCGATTGCTTCTAGTCACTTGTAGTCCTCGGATTCTTGTGTAGGAAGGAGTGTTGGACTATTCAACGAGGCTGAAATCAGACATTGAATGCAGTCTTCTTCCCCACTCATACTCGGGTACTGACGCCGTTTGGAGGCCGTAGGCTCGGGTATAACAGCATCGGTTACTCAACGTCAACATCGGACGAAAGTCACTACGTCGTCCCATTCCAATTGTCGTATCTTATTGCACTACGACGACAACATTGCTCATCAATCATGACGTCCTTGTCTACCAAATTGGCCCAGAGGGAGGCCGCCGGCAACCCAATTCAAGTCGGCATCATTGGGGCGGGCAAGTTTGGGTCGATGTTCATATCACAGTAGGTGAACGAGTATAGCCCTTCTCCGGGACATCACTTGTTCTCGATCCGAGACATAGACTGATCATACCCTCTTTGTTCTGGCAGGTCTCATCGAAGTCCTGGTATCCGACTAGCAGCAATTGCGGACCTGTCCAAAGATCGAGCCTTGTTAGCGATCAAACGAACTGGCTATCCGAAAGATCGGTTCGATGAGACAGCGTCTTTATCGATATCTGAAGGTCTGAAGGCCGGAAAAACAGCTATCACTACAGACGCAGCTGAATTGATCGCTACGCCCGGCATCGATGTGATACTAGAGGTTACCGGGAGTCCTGCTGCTGGAATCAAGCATGCTCTTCTGGTTGGTTCCCAACGATATCCGTGGAGATGTGATGCTCTGCATTTGCTCAGCTGACGATATGAGTAGTGTTGCGAGCACAAGAAGCACGTTGTAATGATCAACGTGGAAGCCGATGTGCTGGCTGGTCCTCTCCTAGCAAGAAAGGCTCACGAGGCTGGCATCATTTACTCTATGGTAAGAACTGATGGATGTTAGGGCGCCCATTCAAAGTTATATGCGGGTCTAACTTACTTAAAGAAAGTTGTTAACTCCTTTACTCTTGTAGGCCTACGGTGACCAGCCGGCATTGATCAGTGAGTTGGTCGATTGGGCCAGAACGGCTGGTTTGTGAGTTAGATCAAGGTCAACGAATTGAGGGATTCCTTTCCCTTCTTGAGCTATGGTATCTAATTCTGTGGACATAGCGATGTCGTCTGTGCTGGCAAAGGGTACCAAACCCATGGGCAACACCTACTTTGTCTAAGACGTTCGCTAACCAATATGCCTGTAGGACAAAGCATCTGCCTCGTTACCACCAATCGACGCCAGACACGGTGTGGGGGGATTACGGCTTCACAGCAGAACAAACCGAAAGTCCGGATTTCGATCTGAACCCGCAGATGTTTAATTCGTTCTTAGATGGGACCAAATCTGCTCTGGAGATGGCTGCTGTGGCGAATGCCTGTGACCTGAGCCCTCCTTCGGACGGTCTCGAGTTCCCTCCATGTGGCGCTCACGACCTGCCGACCGTATTGAGGCCCAGGGAGGACGGCGGCCATATTGAGAAGAAAGGTACGGTCGAAGTCGTGTCATCCTTGGAGCTGGACGGACGACGGGTACATAACGACATCCGATTTGGTGTGTTTGTCGTATTCGAAGGTAAGAAAACTCCAATCCAACAGAAAGGACAAGGCAATGGTTGACGAGATTGGTAGCTCCCGGACAATACCAAAAAGACTGCTTCCAGCAGTATGGCATGAAAACTGACAGCACCGGCAAATACGCTGTCCAATACAAACCATACCACCTCATCGGCCTCGAGTTGGGCTACTCGGTAGCCTCCATCATGTGCCGCGGCGAACCAACCGGGCAGACTAAGACGTGGGCTGGCGATGTTGTAGCGACAGCGAAACGCGATCTCAAAGCCGGAGAGAAGCTCGATGGCGAGGGTGGCTATACTGTTTACGGCAAGCTGATGCCGGCGGAAAGATCTATGGAGGTTGAGGGCTTGCCGATAGGATTAGCCCATGGGTTTGTGCTCAAGAAGGACATCAAGCAAGGGCAAGGGCTGAGTTGGCAGGACGTTGACTATAGCGAGAAGACACAGGCCGTGGCAGTGAGAAGAGAGATGGAGGAGATATTCAGAAAAGAGTTTCAGCAGGCTGAAGTACCGGTGAACGGGACGAAGTAGTTGTGGGTTATGGTGAACGTGAAGTAGATCTTGACGAGCATAACAGAAAAATCAAGTACGTTTACGTTTGTTGTAGTTGCTTGATCCCTCCCCGTTGTCACTTTGCGTGCGCTTCCGTCTCGCGGCAGACTGAGCTTGTGCTTCTGCACAATCCATACGCGCAATCCGAGCTTTCCGATCATGTCGCTCCTGTTCTAGGTACAGTGCAGCACTCAAGTTGCCGAACAGCTGCGTTACCGCTTTACGATATTCAACGTCATGGGGCGAGACCAGCCATGGACTTCGCATGTTTTCCCGTCCCTCAACGCTCAAGAGAACTCGCTTGAAAGCGGCTACGTTAAACGTCAGCGCGTCGAAGCGGATCTGGATCTGAAAGCTCCGCATTAGAGGCGAATCTGGTGAAGTAGAGGTAAACCTACCTCCTGCGACGAGCCGAATGAGCTCCCTGATCTTCTTCTCATTCTCTTCGTCGTTGTTGTTCGGATAGATTCTGAGAGTGATGGTTTGTTGCGGGCGAGTCACGACCCTTGGGAATCGTGCGATGATCGTATCGTAGTCTTCTAGTCTCGGTAGATGGATGATGATGGTTTCCGCGTGTCGTGCACCTTCGGTACGGTAGAAGTTAGCAAACTCTGCTTGGATCTGGCGGGTCACGCCTGTCATCGGCGGAATCCTGTACGTACCAATAGGCTGGACGTGAAGCTCCTCTGCGGCCATGATGGCTTGCGCTATTTGATTCCGCATTTCAGGAGGCACACCAGTCAGCGAAGGTGTAGACGCCACCAGAGGTGAGGATGGAGCCGGAGGTGCTTGGTTGCTGTTGTCCATCGTCGCTGAGGTCGTTTGTGTATTGCTGTATTCGATGATCGAAGGAGCATTCGTTATCTTGGTCAAGTACGGGTAAGTTCAATGGTAAATCTAAGGAAGGGCTCGCATGGATACGATGCACTATTAAGTCCGGCCTCCAAGAACAAAGGAGGGTACAATGCACAGTTCATCTCTTTGTCACGTACCTCGAATTCTTTCAAGAGGCCGACAAACCCCCAAATATGGCCAAGTCGGTCGACGGACAAGGGAGAATAGCCGCCGGTCGTTGGTGCAATGCATACAGAAGGGAATGCAAGATACATGGTTTGGCAATCATTGTGTGCTGGAGAGTGTTGGTGTCAGCACCAGTAGCATTGAACGTTGGTCTTTATAAGCTTACTATAGACATGAACGAATGGCGCGGGAACGTTTTAGTTTCGTACAAAGGTCATGGTATTAAATACATTCTCATGCGCTTGTAGATCGCGCCGGACGTACGAAGTCTGTACCAAGACAGCGATACGCTTGACACTCGCCAATGAGCTCGCAAAAACGATCCCGGGGTATCATGTCCTTGTCTGATACTCTTGCAACACATTATACTCATCGGTCTGGGTCGAGGATCATTGCTTCTTATCACCCTCGGCCGTCTCCTCCTCCTTTACCACCCTCGCGAGTGCCTCGTAACTCGCAACCGCTGATTCGAACCTGTTGCGTACCAGACCTCTTCCCATCAGACGACCGCCCTCGTGCTCAACACACCAGCAGACTCGGACGCGGTCCAGCACCTGTCGAACTGCGAGACATCCAACACTTGCGGATCGAATCGAATCATCACATCGGTAGATGAGACCTTCGGCAGGATATGAAGGCAATCCCGCAGTTTCAAGTCGATGTAGGGTTTGCCGGTCAGCCAGATGCGAAAGGCAATGGTACGCTGAACCCCGTTGGCGACCGGATGAAAGGATTCCAGGGTCTCCCGGAGGTCGTACGCCGGATTTGTTGTCGATGGAGGCGACTTGCGGACGAAGTCCGTCAGGTGGATGACGACCGTAGCTGCATCGGGCAGCAATTTGAGGTTCCACATATGGCCGAATCCGTGCGTAGCCCTTGCGATGCCTGGGACAGGGGATGCTTGATTAGACTTCCGTCGCCAGTGATCGCTACCTTGTCGAGGCTTGAGACGACAAGACCAAACATGCGATTTCTCAATTCTGCATGGAGCTGTAGTAATTGGCACTGGAGCTGTGCTGGATGGCCGTTAGGGTTGGATATAGCATGTTCCTGTCCACTGGTTCCGACGCCGAGAATTTGTGGCTCCATATCTGATGTTCCGGTGTTGTTGGTGTTGGCCTCTTTGGGATATCCGTACATGTATCTTTGGCGAAAGGAAGAGCAGAAAGAATGTTGGGCCACCTTTGTACATCTCGAGGATGGTGTCGGGAAAGGTGTCGTTGCTATTATGGGCTACAATTCAATTGTTCGCCGCCACTAGAAGGAAATGATCAGCACCGCACGTGAAGTCTTTAGTCAATATGTCGTGGTAATGACGCAAGGACCAGTTGATACTGTGAATGTGTATGTTGATTGTGTATGTTGAGTCTTGGACATTGTGTTCGCATTGCCATGATATGGTTCTCAGTTGACTTACTCATATTCTGACCACTGCTCAGGCTGAAACAGCCCCTTCCTCACGATCTCTTCTGCCTCTTCGCAGCCCGGTATTCCTCAAGCCGTGCCGTAAGCGGCTTCTCACGCCTCCTTTTCGTTCTCTCCTTCTCAGCCTCCGCAGCATCTTCGTAGCCTTTCAGCGCTTTGGCCATCGCGTCGTGTATCACGCGTCCTGCGCAGATTCGCCGGCCGTCCCAGGTGATCCACGGGCCGAGGTGATGGTGCCTCAAGATCGTCATCAGGTGCTTGAGGAAATTCTTGTCGAATGTCGCCGGATCCCAAGAAGCTTCGACCTCCACGGTGTCATTACCACGCACGAGCAACGGGATGATCTTGAGAAACGCACGAAGTTGCTTGTCATTGTCGAACATCCTTGTGAGGCGGACATGGAGGACGATCGTGCGGGAGAACTCCGTCGACGGTGGCGGGAGGAACTTGACGATGTCCGGGAGGATTCCAATCGGCTCGCCGGATTTGGTGAGTGGTGAGTTGAGGATGAAGTTGGCTAGGCAAACCTTGATCCTCGGCGTGTTCTCTATGACATGGCCGCGCCACATTTCGAGAAAATCCTTCCGTATGGCCTGCGAAGTTTGTAGGAATGGGTGAAGGAAGAACCTTCCGTCTGAGCAGACCGAGACCTCTTCCTGGTTTTGGACGACCAGTGCGTATATTTTGTTTCGCAGCTCGGGGGCAAGAGCGGACAGTCGATTGACCTTCTTTTCTGGAAGTCGGAGGCCGTACATCCTCATAGCGGCGGCTGAATCGTTGGTCTGCTCTGCGAGCTCGCGGAGTTTTCGCATTGGGGTGTACATCTTGGAAGTTCGACGTAGGGTAGTGCGGTGTAGAGTGGTGTGCAGGAAGAAAGGAGGAGACATCGAGACGAAACAGTTTTATCCATCTTCGCCTTGAGTGTCGGGGCGAGTGTCGTGGTTGAATGCCATTGTCCGATCACATCTCCCGACACGTCGGTAGCCTCGTACGTCACGAGTCATGAAAAGATGGATATGTCGTGGCCGACGACGGTATACTGGTAACTCACTATTGTCTGCAGTTAGCTCCGACGGTATGTCCTTTTGGTGTGCCTGGGAGGGAGGTGCTTACTTTTGCTTGTATACAACATGTCCTCGCCGTTTCCCATACAAGAAAAAGGATGGGTTAAGGAAATGAGATAAAGAGGAACCACGAGGAGAAGGATAGAAGGGGTGAGTGACGGTTTGCAAAAGAGCTCAGGTAGTCTCCTGTAGAGGTAGATCAGGGGAAATGCACCTAGGTTGCAGATGGTGCAGCCATCCGAGACACAGCTCAGAGGGCCTGACGAGACATCCATCTCATCGCTGGGACAACCCAGAACAGTAGACTGGAGACGTTAGTATACGTTGGAGGCTGGTTGCGATGAAATTAAAGACTTGCCTGAGTCCACTTGCTCCAGATTCCGGGTCTACCGCATATAAGCAGCGATTTATCCTCGCCGGCATGCGTGCACGACAATAGATGCGCCCTCCCTCTCGAAATTCATCTCCTCACCACCTCAACAAGACCAACTCGGCGCAAAATCCCGGCCCAACCGCCATCATCAGCCTCGACGACCCCGCCGGCGGTCGATGCTGCGCAAGCAGCGCCATAGTATCCTCCAGCACCATCAAAACAGACGCACTCGACAAGTTCCCATACTCCGCCAAATGCCGTCTCGTAACGTCCAGAGCATGCGGCGCCAGATCAAGAGCAGATTCAAACGCCTGCAGCACCTTTGGCCCACCCGGATGGCAGACGTAAAAAGCGATATCAGCCTGCGTAAGCTGATTCGCCGCCAAGAATTCTTGGACGTTGGTGGCGATGTTGGATTCGACTATCTTGGGCACATCTGGCGAGAGCACGATCCCGAAGCCGTTTGATGTGACGTTCCAGTCCATGGCGTCTTCGGTGTTTGAGTAGAAGATGGAGCGGGTGTCGATGATTTGTGGGCCAGTAGCCAGTCGGTTGGCGCCTGCGATGAGGACAGCTGCTGCGCCATCGCCGAACAAGCCGCTAGCGATGATATTGGGGATTGAGAAGTCCTGTTGTTGGAAGGTGAGGGTGCACAGCTCAACGGAGACTAGCACCGCGATGTGGTCTAGGTATGCTTCCAGGTAATCCGGAACCCGCGCAACGCCTGCGACGCCAGCTACGCAACCTAGACCGAAGATAGGTGTGCGTTTGATATCGGAACGAAGACCTAGAGTGTTGACGAGGCGGGCATCGATGGAGGGAGTAGCGATACCGGTGATCGACACGAAGAAGATGTGGTCGATATCGCTCGCTTTGAGGCCTGCTTTGCGCAATGCCTCGTTGATCGCCGCAGCCCCAAGCTCGACTGCCACCTCGATGTAAGCGTCGTTGTTGTCCTTGAAAGATCTCGGCTGCGCGTAGCGCTCGATCGGTAGTGCTGTGTAGCGACCGCTGACATGCACGTTCTCGTGCAGCTTGGCTATCCGGTCGAAGTTCTGATGGCTTGTATCCCACATTCCGAGCAGCGCTTTCGTGAGAGTTGCTTGGTCGTAATAGTATTTGGGTACTGCCCGCCCGACAGCCGTAGCACGTGTCGCCTTCGCATGCTCATTGCGCGGTGTCTGCGCGGTGAATGCTGGTGGAAGTCCGAGTGTAAAGAGTCGAGTAAGTCGATGCCAGAACGAAATGGGAGGGGAATACGAGGTTAAGCATTGTTCTTTCGAGTACTGCGGCAAAGACATCGTCATCGAGACGATAAATGATTGCGGGCGGAAAGAAACAGCTTTTGAGACTATTGCTCATGCCACTTTCCACTTACCGTTGATGCATTGTGCGCCGCCATCGTCCATCACATCACATCATTGCTGCCTTGCGAACCCCTTGTTCGGACCCAACAGCACTTGTTTACGATGTGCAGCGGCGCTCTAGTGATAGTGCATAGGCCCTTGCGGACAGGTTAGCTCGTATAGAAAGTCGGTGCGCGATCTCAGAAGCAACTCAGGCTATTCACTAGCTCAGCCGCATTACTGCCCTATCTTCCAGATTCTCGGGATTCGTGGTCCTTTGCTATCCTATCGGCGCTTAGCACGACCGGTCCTACCGTGCCATTGCCGGAGAGATCGATGGCGACAAAGGCGGGGATCGAGTGAGTTAGTCCAGATAGCATGTGCTCCAAGATGGCGGGCCACTTACACTTATCCTGTATATATCGAGCGCTCGCCACCACGGTTGCGTCAGCAGAGACTGGGTCAGCTGATAGGAAGTAGAGAAAAGAAGTGAAGAGGAGGAAAGTGATTCTGCGGAAATGAGTTGGGAAGCTTTGTTTCTTCCTACTGTGCGCCAGGGGCAAAGCAAGTCGCTGCAGCTATCTCAGACATGCCCACGTTTCGATCCAGCCATAACCGGCTTGAGACATGCACGTCACCTACCTCCTAACCCGTGACGATATCCTGACAAGGTTAGTATTGATTGATGATACATACGCGAAAACTTGCCTGCAACACTGAGCTCCCCTGGTTCACCCTGTGGTCGGTTCGAGTTTCTTCAAGTCGACGTCTCCGCGGTGCGATTCTGTGAGCGCTCTACAATCCGCGCGATCGCAAAACGGAGCTTCGGCGACAACGGTGGGAATTTCGGCCTCTTCTTCTTTGGTGGGTCCCTACCTGCAATCAGTACCCACTTTGCAAAAATGTATGCGTATCCCTTACACTTCACGCAGCAGAATGTCAAGCTCCACACGAATCCGCGCCCTCGCAGTGGAGACATCCAGCGGATAAGGCTTCTTGCTAAGGTCCTTGGTGAGTTGACTGTACATGCGCGACAGGTTACGTAGCCACGCCTTGTACGCCGGGTCGTTGATTCGCACTCGGTCAGCGTGGAGTCGGAGGATAACGTGGGCGTGAGATTTCTTCGATATGTCGTCGACGATGGGTGATAGGTACACCATATCTTTCGGGCGAAACTCCTCCGTATTCGTGAGCTTGACGTGGATGAAGATGAAGCGTGTTTGGTCCGTTTTGTATTCGAGGTAGCACTGGATGGTGTTGGCTTTGTTGGTGTCGCTTGGGCATTTCCACCAGAGGAAGTTGGTCAAGTGCAGGTTCACGGTTGTGGCGGCTTTGAAAGCGCTGCGGGTCCAGAGTGAGCCGAACTCTTGACGTAACTGCGTGCAGGTTTGCATAAGAGGGTGTTCGGCGAGTTGTCCGTCGATGTTGATGTGAGCCTCGTCCGGGTTGGTGTCGATCAAGTGGTAAATAGCATCGCGGATTTCTTGGGGAATGCCTTGCAATGAGGGTGAAGCTGGGGTGGTTAAAGTTGCGTTTGTGGCCAAGCCACTGTTTGGGCTCGCCATGATGCTCATCACCACGGGAAGTAGCGTTGAAGCCATGCCCGTCCGCCGCCTGCCACCAATTGCCTCGTCTTCTTCTGTTCTCACTCAGACTTACCTGGTGTTTATCAATTACTGCGCGTTCGACTGTTGTGTCGAGGTGCCGTCGTGGTGACGGAGTTGTTTCATCTTGCGAAGTTGCAGTGAAAGTTGAAGGTTGGAAGAAGCTCAAAGCTGAAGTAAAGCAAAGCAAGAGTTCAGCTAGTTTCGTGTTTCGCCGCGGGGATGCCAAGACCCTCCTGCCTCATTGGGAAGATTGAAGACAAGTTGCACATGCGTCAACCACAACAAATCTTCGCCCATGTCTGCAATGGACCAATCCTCGACCGTCTCACTAAACCGCCTCCTCTCCCGCTTAGACCGTACCCTCCTCTCACCAACCGACGAACAACTCCACCGACTCCGAAGTTCGCCATACGAACGCAACAAAGTCTCCACCAACATCGATCACGCCCGTACAATATTGCTCACCGCAGAGAAACAGGCCAGCGGTATAAGAGTCCAATCAGAACGACAACGAGTACAGCAAGACCTCCACGAGAAACGCGAATTGATCAAGCGATTAACCTCCCGACTGGACGAACTGAACCAACTCGGCGACGAAGATGATGACGACGAGGAGGCCCAAGACGAGACAGAAGACCAGACAAACGGCGACGAAGGGTCAGACTCCGACTCCTCCCAACAACGGCAACCCTCGTATGCTCCTGCCCGGTCGGACGCGCAGGATGGCATAGAGACTACAGGCGGAGGCGGCGAAGCAACCGCAGCCCACGCCCAACTCTCCTCCACCCTGCAATCCGAGCTCCGGTCCCGCAAACCGCCCTCCGCCTCCGACAACCACACCGCAGCCTCCACCACCGCACGCGAAGCGCTCTTCTCCTCCCGACCGCAACAAGCCACCCCAGACGTCTCGAACTCCGAATCCCTGCTCTCACACAACCGGACGGAGCAAGAGAACCTCACCACAGGCCTGTTATCCCTAGCGCGGGCGTTAAAAGAGAGTTCATTGAATTTTAGTTCCAGTCTGGAGAGTGAGAAGGATGTGCTGAAACGGGCGGAGGGAGGGTTGGATAAGAGTGCGCAGGGCATGGAGGCTGCGGAGCGGAAGATGGGGGCGTTGAGGCGGATCAGTGAGGGGCAGGGGTGGTGGGGGAGGATTAAGCTGTATGGGATGATTTTTGGGCTGTGGTTGGCTTGTTTTCTTTTTGTGTTTGTTGGGCCGAAACTGAGGTTTTGAGGGGACGGGGATGTGGTTATGAGGTTTATGTCGTAATGCCATGATTTAGATGATAGGGCTACGTTATCATGCTAGCAAAACTGCTGGCAAAAGAGTCCTGCGCGGGAATGAATGACCCGCTCTTTGCGTGGAGTCTATCAAGGCTCGAACTTCGGCGAGTACTTCCCCATCGCCGCCTGAAATGCCTCCCTCTTCGCCTTGAAATCGTCCAGCATCTCGTTCTGCGCATCTGCAGCCTCCAGCTTCATCTTCGCGTCCTCCGTATCCCTCCCTAATATTGTGTCCAGCACCAGCTTATTCGCAAGGGCCGCACTGTTCTCCGGTTCCATCGCAAGCGCCGAGTTCAACGCCGTCTCCGCCTCCTCCACCCGGCCCATATGCAACTCGCTCACCGCCTGGCTGACCAACGTCGCTGCACTGGAACTGCTAGGCGACTGTGCAAGCTCCTCAAACACGTAGAACGCCTTTTGATATTCCTCCCCACCCTTCCGCATCCCGATCCACGACTCGGCCAAGTTGACCAGTAGAGCGTCCTGCGCGAACGAACGTGCAGATTTCGCTTCCTTGACCGCAAGATCCATCCGGTTCTGCGAAAGGTGGATCTGAATGATCAGGGCCACAGCATCCAAACTCCCCTGATGCCGGATTAGCAGCTCGAGCGCATTTTCTGGTGACCCCGACCTTGCGAGTATAGTGCCGACAAGTAACTGCACACTCAAGTTGTCCTTGTTGCCCGCTGCTATCCGCTCTGCCTCTGCCAGCGCATCTGATCCATCACTCCCTCGCGCACTAGATTGCAAGAAGCTGGCGTAGACCCTCACAGCCGCTAGATCGGGAGTGCTTTTGGCGTCGGAGTCGCTGATGCTACTGATCACGTCGTCGTACTGGCCGAGGGCGCATTGGGCGCGGTATTGAAGGACTTGGACTGGCAGTTTGTTGTTGGCCGAGAAGGACGAGGGGTCGAAGTCGGAGAGCACGGTCGGGTATTGCGATTGGGTGAAGGCGGTGTGGATGTGCACCAGTTCGCCGTCCGAGGAGAAGGGGTCCATTGTTGTTGTTACAGAGGGGTTGGTATGAAGGAGAGAGGTGGCTTCTTCACATGCCATTGCTGGGAGGTGAAGTCTTGGCGGTCACTTCCGCGGCCAACCTCGACTTTCGAGACTCTCCATGAAACATCAACATCCATCTTGCACACACACGCAGTAAGTGAAGAAACAACCATACAAGGTAAGCTAGTAGTTCGGAGGCAAGGTAAGCAACCTCAAGTCACGCACGCGCCGAAGGTATAACAGCACTGCATCACATGCCAGTTCACTCGGATTCCTACACGCCCATTTCGACCCGAGGACTCACACAGAAAGCCCTTGCGACGAAGCTGACCCCCTGTAGCAATCATGAGCACCACGATGGCCGTCCCGAGCAACAAGCTAGTTGCAAAGACTTCTCCGAAACCAGGATTCCAGCGCATGCCAGGCGAAATACGCAACGCTATCTACCAGCTGATCGCCGATGAACCCGAAAAGGTTCACCTGAGCGACTGGCATACTTGGGAAACACCCTCTAATACAGACATGCAAGCAGATCCGCGCCAAATTCGGTCCGGTCTGGTACTTCAATCCCGTGAAGAACGCCGGCTCCATCATCGTTCACATCGAGGACTTCCGCATCGACATCCGGAAGCTAGTCGATGCTCTTCCGAAGCCTGTCGAAGGTACCAAGCTCTCCGTCACCATTAGTATTATCCTCACCCAAGAGCACGAGGAGTACGACCTTGACGGCAGCCTGGAATACTTCTGCCACCAGATCACCGAGGGTTGGAGATCTTCCCAGGCTGACCTGAATCTCGCGATTCGTCACAAGAACAGCCATTACGAGCTGCGGCGTCTACGCGCATGGCTTTGCAGAGTCACGATACGTGGGAGTACCGAATCCCCGGACTCCGACATCATTGATTACGAGGGGAGTCACCGCGAGTTCTACGGCGTTGTGAGACAGATTAAGCATGCTCTCGCGCGAGGCAAGGCGTGGTTCTGGTGAAGCGCGGAGATGATCTTGACTGCTCCCAGTGTTCGACCTGGCGGATGGAAAGGAGGATATGCTGGTCGGCCAATCGCCCTAGGCTAGGAGCTTGACGATCCTTGGTTCATCGCGACTTCATACGGCAGTAAGCTCAAGCTGCGTACTTTCAGGCAAGTCTTTATCGTAGATGGATACACATTGAGAAGTCTGTGCTGACCATTGCACCCTCAAGATATCTCAGTGGGCAGTGTATAAGCTGCCGCCGACTCTATGCCTCCAGGCAGGATTCCAAGGAACAAAATCGGAACATCGATCGATCGGGAAAAGAATTACAAGGAATGTTGCATCGGTACATCCGCAGCGGCTGTTTTGCGCACATCGAACGATGACCCAAAGTAGGTTTGAAAATGAAGACTTCGGCGAATTCATCTCTCATCGTTAGTGATCCGTTCACTGCAGACCAAAATAAACACTCTTCGACTGAACTTCATAGTCTACTTACTTGCTACCATACCCGCTGGTGCGCGAACGAAGTCCACACCTAATCCCAACTCCACGTACCGTCCGCGCCCTTCTTCATGTCTCTCAACATTGTTGCTCTCTCGTCCTTGTGGACCACGCACGGTCGATACCCCGTCATGCCACCATTGACGACAAGGTAATGCTTTCGAGCAAGCTGTTCGAGCACCATGGCCGAATCGCGGTTCTTTCGCCCGACCTGCAACTGGGTGGCAAGTGTGATCATGCGAGCGGCGCCCGGGGTAACGAGAGCATGGTCCGAAGGCCTCAGCACGGCCGATTGCTTCGTGATGCTGGCCTGGAGATAGCCGAGCGACCGGAAGTAGCTGCAGACAGCAAGCAGTGCTTTGTCCCACATCGTGGACCCTCAACCCCGATACGCGGTTGCCAGCCAGTATTGTAGGTTCAGAAGAGCCTGCCGTGAGTGGTTAGCATGAGTACAGCAGATCGCTAGAAGCAGAAGCACGAGCACTACTTACATGCTTGGGCAGCCCGTTGTAGCGAACTGCAGGGTAGAGAGAGTCGATGGCGCCAATCTTGGCCTTCACTTGCCTCTCCAGCACCGAGAAAGCTGCACCGGACATGGTTCTGACTTCGGAAGATTCCGTGATCGACCATCCTTCTTCCGCGAGTCGGCCGCGCGCTTCTCTTATCGCCACCGAGTCAGCCCCTTCAGCACAGCATAGTGGACAGTCGCAGGCGAAGTTCCACGCCCCTTGGATGTTCGCACGTCGTTGCTCGTACGGCTGCAGAGCCACGTATGGCAGTGTGAACTCTTCGCCGGCCGCGATGTCTCGCGTAGCTCGCACGAGGATCAAGTCGCCGAGGAACGTTCTGTCAGCGTTGGGAACGCAGGAGTGATTGAAGTAGGATGCATGACACCACACTCCGCTCATTGCAGGGTCGGCATCTTTACCCATGGACAGCCCGAATTCATTTGTCACCTGCAGGCTGGCAGGGTCGGGCAGACTGAAGGCATTCTTGGAGACGATGCGGTGGATTCGATATGTGTCGATGACAGTGTTCCCGCCGACCTCGAGGGTGGGCGTGTTCGGTCCATCGTCAGCGCCGTGGAGCGCCGTGATCTGCTGCACGAGTGAAGGGTTGCATGCGAGCTTGGTGACCACGTCACGCCATGGCTTGATGTTGGATCTGACAGGTCTGACAAACTGTGCATCGGTCTTGACAACGAGCGGCGACAGACTTTCTTTAGCGAAGTCGACCACGAAGGCTTTCTCGCACAGTATTAGATCGCTCTGCTTGATGTCTTCGACGGCGTATAGCCCGCGGCCACGATCTCGCCCACTGTCTCACCTCAATCCTTCTCACGAAGTCGGCAGCATCGATGCGGCACCTGACACTGGAAAGACTGCGAGCGAGTTTGTCGAAGTCGTACTGTCCTGCAGCTTGCTCCGTGAGGCGGGCCCGGATATTTGGGGTCACTCTCGTGCCGTCTGGATGGTCTGGGCACAGCTTGAGTAGACTTTGGATGTGTGACTCTGCTTCCGAGAACTGACGTAGGTGGTAGGCTGCTTCTGAGGCACGAAGGTAGGCTTTGCCATCCAACTCCCGGTCCTGCGTAGCGATAGCAGGCAACAGTTCAGAGAGGGCATCGTCTTTTGCGGCATCAAAGCGAGAGAGACGGATGTTGACTATCGCCCGATTGCGCAGACTGTCGCATCGTAGGCGTGGATGCTCCGAATCGACAGCGTGGAGCGCCTGCGTGTACAGTGCCAGGGATCGCGTGTACCCCTTGAACTCGAGCGCCGTCTTGCTTGGCGATGCAGTTTGCCAGACTTCTTGGTTGTTGGGTGGCATCGTGGGTTGAATCAAGTCCAGGAGGACCACATCCGACGGATGCTCGACAACAATCATGAGCTGTATCGTCATTCCTTCGTTTGAGTCCACGTCCAAAAAGTAGAAGGGCTCTTTGATCGCAAACGTCATGCCCTTGGGCAAGAGGTCTCCAACCAACCCCTGATCACCCATCGTGAGCTTCAGAATATCCTTGGCGCCTTCTTCGTCTTCGATCAGCGTGATCACGTCCGTCTTCTGGTACACCCAGTCTGCAACACCCCGAACCATCAGGTATCTGCCGTAACGATGTGTCTCTTGCTTTATCTCCGCGACCCGCATCTGTGCAGCATCAGCATAACGTTCGTTGTCACGATCAGAGGACTTGCGTACCTTTTGAAGCTGTGATAGCGGCGTGGTGCAGGTTGGGTATGGATCGCCAATAACCATGAAGAAACCCTCGTCCTTTCCCAGTAGCTGGCGGTGTTGCTGCTGTGCATGCTGGACGTCGGCTTCATGTCGCTCGATCAACTTGTTTGGATCCTTGAGCACGTACGGTTCGCCGCTTTGTGATTTGGCCGGTCCGGAGACAATGTATTGCAGTTTTGCGAACTTTTCGATCTCTTCGCCTTCGATCTTGCCTAGTGGGCCAACCTTCACCACTCCCATGGACCTATACATTTTGGGATAGCATGTATCGGCAAAGCAGAGATCTAAAGCACCCGGCGTGCAGGACCAGAACGGAACAGTCGAGACGTGTGGATGCTACTAGACTTCTGAGAAGGCTCACCGCTCGTTAGATCCGACCTGATGGCCAGAGAGCTGAGTAGGTGGGTGGGAAGCCCGGACCTTTGGCCATCCTAGTGTTGTTACAGCTCACCCACGGGAGCACGCAGATATCCACTTGTATGCATATGCCAAACGGGTATACTTGGCATAGCTGGAGCTCGATGATCGGAAGTTCGTATCTTGTCGGGCTGAATCGGTGGTATGTGAAACGGACCCATGATGGGTGATCTGTCTCTCAAGTGTTGTGACTTTCAAGTTTTGGCAAGAGACAGGAGTCTCTACCAGTAGCATTCGCCACTCCGTCTACAACTGAGACCTGAGCGCCTGTGTTCATGCATCAGCGCGCGGATATCTGCATATTCGGTACCCTAGACTGGCAGGAAACCTATCACATTCTGATGGCGTTCTTCCTCAATCACGCAGTGTGCGCTTTTTCTTCAGTATGACTTTCGTCCCTAGGACACCAAGAACCAATTACAGGTCGAGTTCGCCGTTTCAGCGTTCGGCAGTATAAAAGGGTGCGGAGTTGAGGACGGAGGCAGGATGAAGCTGTGTTCAAATGGCTGCTCGGCTGCTGGTATAGTACGCTAGCATTTGCTAGCGCCAAAAGTGGATCACAGGTGAATGCGTGACGCGGTTTGCAACAGTCCTCTTCCTCTGCGCTGGGCTCTGTCAGAGACGACATTTACATTGTTCACTTCGTAAGCCAACACTGTGTCATGGACCTCAATGATGATGTTGGGATGAGATGCACAAAGCTAGTGCTTATACAGCATTGTGAAGTAATTGGACTCTCGCGACTATCACTGTTCTCACTCATCAGGTGGGATAGGAAGCATATATGTCGTCCACTGCCCTCCTTCTAGATCTCGAATGTATTCCGAAATATTGCTGCCCGTCACCTGGTTGAACACGAGTAGATTCTGCCCGCCAGAGTCAGCAGGCACGGCGGTGACAGTCATGTGTGTCCCAGCCAAAGCCACATCGTCCTGGATCACAAAATTGTCATCAAGTATGAACGCCGTACTCTCAGCATCCCACGAGACATTGTAGCCGACCAGATTCAGCTGAGAGTCCTGGGTGTACAGGAACTCTGTATACCCCAGCGAGGTGTTTTGGAAGGTGTTTGGAATGGCCGCCGAGCTGTTCGTCCAGCTCCCGACAGGATAATCCGACGTGCCGATGGCAGTAGCGTTGAGATCCTTCCACCAGATATTCACGGTGTCGGAAAGGTCAGACAACATCAGATAAGTGACCGTCCCGGGACCCCAACTGTAACAGCCGATGCCAGCATGCCCATTGAAGCCTTCGAACGTCGTGTCGGTTCTGGCCCAAGTTTCCGTGCCGAAGCTCCAACTTACGGATTCGATTGAGGTTGGACTGGCACCGTACCATAGATCTATACCCAAGGTCTGTGAGCTGCTGTTGTAGTGCTGCCCATTCCCACCTGGAAGTGGTACCGCGTTGCTGGAGAAAGCTTTAGCCAGCATTCTTGAGATGAGTGTCATATCAGCTTACATCTGGCCACCAGGTCTGTAGCCCTCCCAGCAGCCTTGCAGGCCCACATTATCGTCGTCCATTGCTTTGAAACCATTACTGCCGAGAGGACCGTCGAGCCAATAATTGGTCGTGTTGCCGTTAATTTTCTCCTGAAGCGTAGAGTCCTCATCGATGTAGAAGATGTGCCACTGAGCTCAGTCCATTAGTAGCGTTCAACGGGAGGGCGTCGCATGACCAACCGTCGAGGTACTGTTCATAGCATAGGCGACCGCGGCAATTGGAGTTCCATTCCGTGCGTTAGTCGCCACGACGGTGCTCTCGTCTCCACCAACCCATGAGCCATCTGTTGTGAGCAGCATGTACCGAATCTGACCTGTCCAGTGTTGGAAGTATACCACTACCGTGCCGTAGGTGTCCTGGCCGAACGACTGAGTCGCGAGAGCTATGCCCGTACCGTTGAAGGCACCGGATGTGGAGAAGTAGTTGGGTGATGTAGCAGGATGTATCTTGGGTGGAGTGGGCTGGTCTACGCTACTAGGGAAAGGTCAGTATGATGAGGCATTGCGCCATGTTGTGGTACATACCTCTTCTGGTGGGTCAATCCCAGCCCGAGCCCAACCCCGAGCCCAACGGCAAGAGCTATTAACACTACAATTATGGTGAGTAGTAGCCATAGAGGCATCCCACATAATCTCTTCTTTTGCTTCGAAGAGCCAGTGGTCGCAACAACGTCCCTGCGCGGACCAGGCTGATATGACTCTTTCTCCGACTCGATATAACGCACTGACTCGAGCCCAGGAGAGCTCATTGTGTCTCGTCCATCCGATGAGCCTACTCTTTCCTCGTATGGCCATGAAGACGGGTATTTGGCGCTTTGGGCGCCATAATAAGTGCTTTGATCCGCAAAGCCTGCAAGATGTGGTTGTGGCGAGGCTACTGGTGTACCACTCCAAGGTGTAACCTCAGGAGCATTGGCGGATGTAGGACTGAATGTTGGCGGCGTTCCATCGGGTGGCATACCGGCATAGCTTGGATGTTGCGACATTGCGAGAAAGGATGGATTGCAGTTGCGAATATGCTCACGTCACGCAGAGGTCTGGGAACGTCCACGAAATGTCGAGGCATGACCTGACCATACTACCTCGCCTATCGCCCCGCTCCCTCGAAAGTCGCTCCCGCCCTTACGGTGGCCGCAGAAGGTACCGAAAGAACTTTCCCACAGAACATTCTTCGAAGGGCGATAGGGCCATGCGTGTTCGCCTAACGCAGCCATTCGAACATTCGATTCGGCCACGGCAGAGATCAGCTCTGAGCCATTGCAGTTACAGACGTCAAGAGCTGCTAGATGACCGATTTACGCATGAGAAAAGCACTTGGTCCCGTGAGGGTGCATGTCAACACGCCAATCGGATGTGGTTTGCTGTGTAATCGTAGCTTCGAAGACGCAAGGCTGAGAGCCTTGTCGAAAGGCTTCCTAACATTTACACAGCGATGCGGTCTCAGCTCGCTGCTTGTCCCTCAGACGAGCTTAAGCTGAAGTCCCGCCGTCGAACACACTGGCGCCCAATTCTTGGAAGGACTTACGGCTATGTTTCATTCAATTTGTGTAGATAGGTTGGTACCACGATGTTGTGAAGAGCTCCGATGAGGTCTTTCTAAGGCAGGCTAAACTCGTTCCGGTGATGTGGCTGATCCAGTTCGAGCTCTATGCGATGCAGGCAGTGGTAGTGCATGTAGTTATGCTGTGAATCGCACCTCTTCTATTGGGCTACGACAAGATGTGGCGTCAATGCGTTTGGCCAGACCAGGATCCTGAACCTCATGCCGTTCATTTGACGACTTGCATCGAGGCACATTGAGCTCTGGACTTTCTGAAGTTCGACATAGCGATAAGAAGGAGGTAGTGGTCATCGACAATCGGACCATTGTGCTGAGATAGCGCTCATCACCAGAGCTGGACGTTCGAGACCGCTACCTTGACTCGACCACAGATTTCCAGAATCGCGGTGTCCGCGGGAGTGGAGATAGTACTTCGACGATGACCATCATGGTGTCTAGAATATCCAATATTCGTAGGTCCCTTGTTCTGGTTGTCCCACCAAAATGATCTCTGCAACAATATTATCAATTAGCTGTGTGTGAAATACCAGTACCATCCAGTGCTGCGATGTGTTGGTTCATATGGATGCGGTCATATGGATATGGACGAGTTCCTGGCCCTCCATATCCATATCCATACCCTTGCCGTCCACATATATATGGACATACGAATAGGAGTGAGCAGAAGTTACTGGTGTTTTGAGTGAAAGGTTCGGATGGTTTTTGGTCGCGAATTCGGGCACTCTGATTGGCTGGCTGGATCCGGCTTGGCATTCGTCCATCCATGCCCATCCCTGCCCATGCCCCCTCGCCTCGCCTCGCCCTTCTCCAGCTCCATCCGTGTCAGATTCCATGTCCAGACGGCCAATCTAGTCTAGATGGACGAACATAGCACCGCTGGTACCATCGTGAACACGGTACAGTCGCTCGCCTGCCAGCGTCGCTCTGTAGAGTCCTCAGTTTGTGCTTACCATTGCAGCAGTCTGGATTCGACTCATCAAAACACGAACCTTATTGCAACGATACCATGCAGGTGGGTTAAAAGCCACACAGGTAATATTAAAGAGGTCATCTTTCTTTTCATCGTCCTCGTCCTGACCTTGCTGCAACGACGTTTACCTTCACTTGCACCTTCCCTGGCCACCCGGATCGGTCTTTCCTCTTCGAAACCTCGACAAGTCCCGAACTCAGCCGCTATAGGCGTTTCGCACTCCAGCCAGTCAGTCCAAGAGGTAGCGCAGCCAAACACCGCCTCTTCTGGACAATTCCTGGTTGAAGGCACGGACCTCCCACCTGCGCTCGACAACTTACACCCCGAAGCCACCAGCGAAGCCGATGACTCTACTACCATGGAAAAGCCCCACAAAGTGTTCAACTCATTTCCGCGCGACACCACCGAACAAGCAACAGCACTCAGCAAGACAGCGGCCGATCAACCACAAACGCAGCAGACTTGTCCCATGCTGGCGGCGCTACCACTTGAGCTCAGACACATGATATACCAGGAAATTTTGGTAGATGCTCGCGTACAGACTGACGCTGCCACAGGCGCGGCTGTGCCGAATCGGGGTAGGCATTACGACCTCCAAGTGAATATTGTCCGCCCTCACGTTCTCTCGCAGCTAGCGGGCAGATCCGGGACGAGTTCGCCGAGTTCGAGGGTACGAATCAGGCGGCAAGCGTTGCCCAACTCGCTGTCCACACCTCCAATTTCTGTCTTGACTCAACCTTCGAATGCGGACCCGGGAACGAATTAACCAGACGCCTCTACAGACGGATAAAATCTTTTCAGTTCAATCCCCACAGGACGGTACTCCGCGTGTTCGTGGGACCTGATACTGACCTGCGAGATCCAACACCGCTGGTCGAGCTCATCATCGAGATAGGCAGGTGTATAGAACATTCCGTCCCGCTGCACGACTTTGAGATCTATTTCGACCGCTCCATCCGAGACACAGAGCACTTCAAAGCCCGCCTCGAGGGGCTACTCAAGAGAGCCTACAGGCGTATGAGCCGGTATGAATACCGCGATTACTACACTCAGGCGCGGGATCAGGTCCAACGGGCGATAAGCAGGAATCTTGAATGCATCCAGTGAGGTGCGCAAGGGATCGTTGAGTGACTACGCCGGTCGCCGAAAGACAGTTGTTATGGTCAAGAGGATGGCGATGTCGAACTTCTCCGCTCCCGACGTTCAGCTCAGTCATTTTCAACCGGAGCCTTCCAGATGGCGATCACGAGATCGTGGTCCACATCTTCCTGACCCACGACCCGAACATCAACGACCCTGTACCATTGGGGCGACTGATCTTGGAGATAGCTGAGTGTCAGAACAATGGACTCCGACTCTACGATTTCGAGATCCACTTCGATCGATTGATCGTGGACGTGGATTGTCTCAAGACGATGTTGAAGAAGGTTCGGCAGACTATGAAGACCAGCAAGCGTTATTTGAGAATTCTGCTTCGCATTGAGAAGGCGATGATAGTAGCGCTGAGGCGCGACGTGGTGAGAGCGCAAGAGGTGGAAGAGGAGATCATGAACGAGACCGTGAGACCGCTGAGCTGTTTGCCTTTCTGCAGACGTATTTAGCTGCGACGAGAGGCGATCGTCGACGAGGAATGGTTGTTGGGGTTGCTTCGAGGAGAACGAAGCTAGTTAGTACCTCGTGAGCAAGCGATAGACATAATCAACGGCGTTTTTGCTTTTCCTAACATATTCTTCTTCCTTCTACTAACTGATGCACGTCCCAAGCCGTAGATACCTAGTCCTGAGCTTACTGGCTGGGTGTGCATTGTAATCCAGAACTGCGTTTCACTCGATACCACGAGTTCGCCATCTTGATATGCTCTTCTCGATTGAAGGAATCGCCTTTCAAAGAGTTGGGCGTATTCGCAACTGATCGTAAGAACTCTTTTGTTAGTTTCCCGTACCTAGTCTTGGTGAATAGCCTCGACACTTCTTCCATTCCTGCACTATCCATGTTGTTCGTGGCCGCATAATAGTGTGCCACGGCACCCAGAGGGAAGCATGCCCTCGATGCACCCCAATATCCAGCATTCTCGTCGAAGTAGTGGTAGGCATGAAACGCGATACAGGAAGCCTTCGATTCGGGATCCATCCAGGATGGCATGTTGGGAAGCCTAGGCCAGGGAGATCTCTCAGATCCGCCAAAGCTCTTGTATATGGTCCAGGTCGTGCTGTACAAAATAAGACAGGTCACCCAGTACTGCTGGATGCTGTTGAAAAGGCCGTAGCCATGGTTGGTGCAGATGTCCTGTAGTGTTCCTGTGGCATTGCTCGCTGGATCCAAAGGTGCTGCCGCCGCAGCGCGCAAGACTTTCGTCTCCCATGCGTTCAATAATTCCCCAATGCGAATGCAACGATAAATTAGGTTTTGGCCGTCCGAAAGGGCATCGAATCTCTCGGACTCTGTCTCCATGGCAGTATGCCTCATAACGAAACGATCTTGCTGCGCTAGAAGGTCCGGAACGGTGAGCATGACATCAACCAGATCATCATGGAGGCTTTTCCCCTGCTCCCAAGGTGTCGTATGCCTACGTAGAAGCTCTGGTTAGCCATTTGGATTATAGTCTTGAGAACTCTTTAGCCCTTACCATGCTGAGTCTGTGAGACGACTGGGTCGTCTGCGAGTAATGGCCGATGTGAGTGCAGATGTTCGCAGGTCTGCGAAGAGAGCGTGGCCATGACCAGTAGCATGCATAGCAGGTCCCCGTAGCTCGACGAGCCCACACATCCCATCGACATGACTGAAGGAGATAGTTAGCCCGTGTCTCAGACGGAGAGCACATGGTATCTAGAGATGGGTTGTACCCGTTGAACCTTACTTATGCCAGTCGAAGCCTTGAGTTGATATGCCAGGCGTGTCTTTCACGCGGAATTGCTCATATCTTTAGCCAGTGTCAGCACTCCTACCATTACTGCTGTAGGTGGATTCTTACATGGCCAGAATCTTGCAACATGCTAACACATCGTCGCCCTGCGCCGCTGCCGGATCTTGCAGCGCTCGATTTGTCTCGCTCAGAGCGAGGGAATACTGTCTCGTGCTCTCTCTTAGAAGAGACTGATCAGCTTTTGTTCGACCTACAATGGTCAGGGCGACAGCGTTGAGTGCGACTAGAGTAGTAGGAGCTCTATCTGATAGATCAAGGACCGTTTTCATCCCTAATGTGAAAGGTCAGCAAGTGTCTCGAACCCTAGACCGGCTTATGAGATTTCAAGGCGCTGCATCGTGATCTCCACTGTTTCGGAGAATCCCTTCACATATCGACAGACGAAGTGCTGGATTGAGAGTCTCGAACTGCTGATCGAGCTCAAACCGTGAGAGAGCGCTGCATAGTGCCGCACAGTGCTGTGCTTTGTCTCGGGGAACATTTCAACCCATCAGTTTGACTTACAGGGTACAGTCTGCACGTCGCCGATGTAGACAGTAGATGCGTCGTCCCATGGCATGAACTGGAACCAAAACTCTCCTATCAGCTCAGTCTGTCGAGCTGTGCGGCTCAATGAGTGCTGGATTTGGCCTTGTGGGATTTCGGAATCCGATTCGGATGCTTTTCTGGTCAGCTGTTCAGGCTGGCTGTCGTCGGACGCTCGCGACGACTCTGTGCTTTTCGTTCGATGACCAACAAAGGTCCACCGCTTCTCATCGTAGCCACACTCGTAGCCGAGGGCAGCGCATCGTCCGCACGCAGGCCTCTCGAGATCGCACCCTTTCTTCTTCCTATCATATCAAGTAAGGCGAGATCGGGAAGCTGAATGTAATTGACGCACCTTCGACAATTTCGACAGCCTTGCGAACGAGGTACGCCGACCATGGGGGGTGAAGAGCTGTCGGATATGGCACTTTGGCGGTGATGAAAGTTTAGAATTGGTCGTTGGCTCTCGAAAGCTCGTTACGCTGGCCAGTTAGTGGTCTCGAAGTGGCTTGCTGCTGAGAATCATATGCCACTCTAAGGATGGGACCATAGTCTTTGCTTTATGGCAGCCTGTTGCGAACGTCTCGTTGTGCGTTCGGACCGGTCAAGGACTATTTCAAGCGTGCTGAAGGCGCAGCGGATGTGAGTACCTTCGAGACGAAACCGACATCTTGAAATTTATGCAACCATACGAGACTCTTCTCTGGAATAATGCCGGTGAACATCAGGGTGGCTAGCTCGATCTTCCAATGGTCGTATCAGATGCGTGGAGTTCAGGCTGTCCTGCTGTCTCCCATGCTTCCCGGCCGTTTGACGTGCGGCTCAGGTGCGGCTCATCGGGCATTGTGAAGTCATGGTAGCTGACGATTAGATACCGAACTACCGCGTAGACCAGATGGATCAAGTAACTGCAAGATGAAATGCTTGGCCCTCATCTTAGGGGCAGGAGTGGAGTACGGACGTACGTGTAACTAGGGAGGCATCAACGTCTGCTCCGTAGATGTACTCAGACTGCTCCGCCCTCTCCCTTGGACGGTCCTGAACTTCATCTTGCGAGCTTTTGCGGCCGAGATGTGTGCCAACGCTGCCCAGGTATATGGCGGCCTGGTTTACCTTCGCAACGTGCCTTAATCCAGCCGCGTTGCAATGCACGTCGTCACCAGCTGAAGAGCTGCACTGGCCGCAAACTTGCCATCAATCTCGAGACTCCTGGGTCAGTAGAACGACTGACCGCAAGCGCCTTCGGACTCGCGTTAAGGACATCACCAGCGTGCAAGGACATACCTCGTTCTTCATCTGGAAAAACGGCGAGTCAGCCGGTCTTCGGAGCCACTGCAAGTGCCGGCGTGGTTCTCCCAAGCCTTACCCATCGATCAGGGCACCGAGGGCAGTGTAGCATGTGTGAGATTAAGTCTGAGATCCATCAAGAGGCATATTGCCACCACTTGAGATGGAGCATCAGAACCTCCAAAAGGCTTATTCGACATAACTCTAAACGATCCTAGTACCCCAAGGAGCGACATTCTGCGCTCGCATTGGACTCGAACCCGAAGCTTCACACGGGGGAAAGAAGCCAAGCACGCCAACTGTTCAACCGCATTACGGCAGACTTTCCACCTATATACTGAGCCACTGCTTCTGATATACGCCCAATGGTTTCAGCGCTTGGCTTGGTGAAGTATTCCTGGCGCCTGGCATTGGCTTGGTCGCAATGCATAACTACTTCAAGACAGGTCGAAGCCGTCTCGTAGACCCAGAATCCATAGGCCGCAGCATTTGTGCTGTAGAAACTGGAGCTTCTAAACATGGCGCATACAGTTGGCGAAAGCGACCCGGAATGCTGGCACTGGCGATGAGATATAAGTATGCTGCGGCTCTCTCGTGCTCTCTCGTACGCTCTCAGTACATCGTCTTCTACCGCTACCAGTACACCACAAGAAGACTCTGTCCACCCCAACCAAACTGTCTCTTCTTTCCACAATGGTACAGCCTTCCAAACCTCCGGCCAACGGCCTGGTCGCTCTTGTTCGCAAGATGTACAATCCTCTGGGCTTCGCGAAGGGTTACAACTTCGTACTCTGTAAGTTGACTCTCCTCGAGATACATTGATTACATGCTAACAGTGCTGGAGTCTTCATCACGGCCGGCGCCTTGATGGGCTTTACGCTCGCTAGATTGCAGTAAGTGGCACAGCTCAAATAATCACACACCGTCCTGACAATCCTGCTACAGATATTTATCGTACTACGGCATCTTTTGCAAACCCGGGATTGGTGAGAGCGGTGCCGCTCCTGGCGAGTGTGTCTACGTAAGTTCAATCGCCAGAATACCCTCCGCTCAGACAGCATGTGCTTTCTGTCTGAGACATACGCTAATCAACCAATTCAATTTTTCAGTGGCTCAAAAATCCCTATAAGATCGGAATGATGCTTCACCTATTCACGATCCTGCCGGCCGCCTTCCTCGTCTGCTTTCAGTTCGTTCCCGCCATTAGACACAAGTTCATCATCTTGCATCGCATCAACGGGTACACTGTCGTTCTCCTGGCTCTGATTGCCAATGCTGGTGTCATCATTGTGCTGCCACATGCTTTTGGTGGGGACCTGGCGACGAGGACGTGGGGTGGTAAGTACTCATGAGTATTGGAGGCTTCATGTCTAAATGATACTGATACCATCTGTGTCTACAGGAGCTATTGTCATCTCAACGACGATATCATTGGCCCTTGGAGTCTACAACATCAAGCGATTGCAGATCGAGCAACACCGCGCATGGATGATGAGGGCCTGGGTCTACTTCGCGTCCAGCATCACCATCCGCGTTATTCAAGAGGCAGCTGTGGTCATACTTACTTCAATGTGCGGTCCACCACCCTCGTTCTCCCTCAGCTTCCACTAATTTTCTACAAGCGGTCACTTCTACATCAATCGACCCTGCTCGCAGATCGATGGTGTCTATGGAGACTCCGGCCCCGTTCTTGGGCTATACCCAGGATGCGAATCCTACTATTCCGGCGAGAACCTCGCGCAGCACGTTGTCGTTGCTGTCAACGTGAACAGCAGGACCGACGCCATGGAGGCTACTGCCGCTTACGGCATCGTGTTCGGCTCCGCTGGCTGGCTTGCCTGGTGGATTCATGCTGTGCTGGTAGAACTTTACCTCAATTTCACCCCGGCTGAGACCGAGCGACTGCGTGAGGTCAGCTATCAGAGGCAGCGCGAGAGGGGAATGAAGCATCCAGGTTCGGCGGGACTGGTACCGCAAAGCAGTGGATTCTTCGGAGATGCCAATCCGTATGTCCCAATCTCTCAGAGGCGCGATCCTGGCAGTCTAGAGGAGATGGACTTGTTGAAGGCTGCTAAGCGTGGGTCTGGTGGAAGTGGGGCCATCTGAGTCTTGGAGCTCTGATGGTCGTGACACTGCGATAGCAGACCATGATTCCCGACATCATGGTTGCAGAATTGACAACTTACATCAGTGGGCCGTTGAAAGAATGAAGGACTGATCGAATCACCACCAAGCGGGGCAGGTGGCAGATCTATCGAGCTGAGGCAGACACGCTGACGACGACCGCCAGAGCACCCGAGTATAACTTATATGAAGATTTAACATTGTAGTATCCATATCTCCAATCAAACCTTCTCGCCCTCGATGCTCAACCTCTTAACGCTAACCGCCACAGAGGCGCAACAGCTCCTCCAAGCAGGCAGCACTACATCTGTGAAGCTTGTCGAAACATATCTCGACCAAATAGAAAGGCACAACCGCAACGGTCTCCATCTCAATGCATTGATCTCTACAGTCCCTCGGGCAAAGCTTATTAAGAGGGCTCATCAACTAGACGCTGAACGGCAAGCTTCCCAACTACGTGGCCCACTTCATGGTATCCCGATCGTGATCAAAGACCTTTTTCTTACAAAAGACCTTGGTCTACCCACTACAGCAGGTGCACCATGCTTTGCCACAGCCATCCCGAAGCGAACGGCGCCACTGATCGAACACCTCATCGCATCCGGCGTCATCATTCTCGGAACGGCGAATTTGACCGAGTTCTGCGGGCTGAAGTACAAAGGTATCACGCCCGGGTGGTCGCCGATGGGAGGCCAGACGCAGTCGCCGTACATCTTCGGCGGGCTGGAAGTTGGTGAGAGTATGCTCGGGCATTCGTCGATTGGAGGCAGCTCATCGGGCTCCGCGGCAGCAGCTGCGGCTGGGTTCGCGCCGTTGAGCATTGGGACGGAGTGCTGTGGAAGTTTGATCACGCCGGCGAATCGAGCTGGGCTGTATGGGTTGAAGTGCGGGCTGGATACTGTTGGTGTGGAAGGCGTGTTCCATTATACTGATTGCATAGATTTCATCGGAGGCATGGCGAAGAGTGCAGAGGACTTGAGCTTGTTGACGGCAGCACTGATGCAGATGGCGGAACCGTTCGATCTTAGAGGTGGTTTCGAAGGTATCAAAGTTGGCTTCTGTGATATGAAGGAATGGAAACTGCCAGAGGAGATTTGTCGGTGGCCCGGCGATACAAGAGAGCAAATGGTAAATTGAGACTCCAGGCTTGCTGGCTGTGTGGCGGCTCACAACTAGCATAGGAGATGGCCTATTCGGATGCTATTGAGAAGATGAGAGAGCACGGCGCACAAGTGCAAGAAAACGTAGACCTACCATCGGCGTGGGACGTTTTCAATATAGATGGCAAGAGCCCTTTCTACGTGATAGCATGTAAGTCGCACGGCACCACGCTGTTACACGGTGACTGAGCTCGCAGCAGTCCATCAGTTACGCAACAAGACAATGCAAACGTTCTTCGATGAGCTTGAAAGTTGCGATGTTCGCTCGATAAGCGAGATAATCACTTACAACGAGCAGCACGCCTCGCCGTGCCTACCGCCCGGTATCACAGCACCACCTCGATCAGAAGAGACAGAACGAGAGCTGACAGCGTTTCAGCACATCCGTCGCAGTCCGAACTGCATGATTTGCAAGCAAACACAACCACGGAAGCTGGTCTCGGCAGGCTGTTCGAGAAAGTGAATGTGGTGGTCGCTCTAGCCGACTGCCCACTGTGCATGTATACAACAGCCATTGGTGAGTAATCATTCTGTTACACAGCGGCCAGTATCAAGCGCCGCTTCCGGGATTGTGGGGGCGTGCGGGCTGCGAATTCCGTTCTCGAGCTGACGTGCATGACTTCGCAGGCTGTCCAATTGCATGCATGCCGCTGGGTACGGTAAGCTATAGCGAGGTCAACGCGAGACCATTCGGGCTATGCGCCGCTGCGAGAAGGGGCGACGAAGGATTGCTGCTACGTGAGTCATATCGAGCAGTTTGTGCCTCTGTGAAACTCGTTGTTGACTCACACTCAGGGTTTATGGCGGGATTCGAAGCTGTGTCAGCTGCGCGACCGCTTCCACGGCCATTGCAAGACTGATCGTAATCGTAATGACTCGGTGGTGACCAAGCCAACGGTGGCTTCCTCGTGGTCACGACTGTAGGCTGCTGCACTGGTCCACGGAAGGGACATGCATAGAACGAGTACTGCGTTACGTTGCACAGCATATTCCCGGCTGCATGGCTCTGCACAGATGATCTGCGCGAAGGTTTCCATGCATGAACGCGTTAGAGGATCGGTGGCCCAGCCGTGGCCGCCGAGGGTGTAGCAGGACGATGATTTTCGTGAGATTGTCATCGCCTTCGCTACAACCCCACCGTAGCCAAGATCACCATCAGGATGGCGGATGTTCATTCTCGGTAATTACATCATGCTAGAAGGCAGTGTAGTAACATCCACTTCTTGAAGCAGGTGAAGTTGAGATTGACGTGAGGTCCGTGTGCCTTCCCAAACTGAAAGTCGACGTCTCGTCGCCACGATACACGGTTTTCGGACCTTTGCGATAATTACGATTGTAAGACCGGAGCAACCGGGTGCGCAGCGACCAGAAAGAAGGCCTCGATATTGAAGCGTGTCGAACCGACCCAAGTTTCGCAAAGTTGGCGAATGAGCCGTTCATGCCATCGAATTGGCACTTTTCGTTCCATCCAAACTCGCCTATTGGATGGTCGATTTCCGCCCTCTCCGGTACCACGAAACGCGCGGTGTAAGAACCACTGGCCGCGGCGATAAGGTCTGCTGTGGGTCAATTTATCATGCGTACCCCAGGGTCGAGAGGAGTCGAAGGATGAGTACCAACCTGGAATACGAGACCATTGAAACCTTCCATGGACCCCACGTCCACTTGGCAAGTGAAGCAGATATAGCATTCTTGCGACATCGAGGGCACGGAGGGCTGAAGGATGGTCGCACAACGAGAGCCGTGCGCGCTCCATGCGGCTGGAACATGGCGCAATTACTCCATGCTGCCTCTCGCCAGCGCGCATTGCCGGTCGGTAGGTGAGATTAGCGCAGGATGACACCCTGGGTGTCACAGCCAATCCTTGGCTAAGCTTGCCATTACGGGAGTACAATCTCGAGCGAATGCCTGCTGATGAAACGAAGGTACGTTGCAAATCACAATCGCTGGCCCGTCGACGCGAAGGTGATGGGAGAGAGGGGTGAAGGAGCGGGGTGTGCCTGGCAAGGAGAACCGAACGCGAACGGAGCCAAGGCCGGCAACAGCGGATCACTTCGGCTCCAACGTCCAACCCGTATCGTCCTGTCCTTTGCGGCCTGACAGGTACGTGTGTACTTCGCGCTCTGCCTTGTTCTGGCCATGCAGCCCGCAAGCACTGCGGTAGGCCGCGTGACCGGTCGCGCGATCAATCTGTACCATTCTGGCTTATGCAACCACAACAGAGACATGCGCTACCGCGTGTTGTGGTCGTTGATCAGTCTCCTGGGCAGGCCCACAGGGCGGACTCGCAACGGTCCCGAAGCGCAGGAATGTGCCAAAATCCCCAAACTCCACCTGAAACAGTGACGTACGAAACTTTGCCTCGTCGCAGCTCTTGCAATTTACGGCGGTGAGCACGAGCGCCAGTTCCGACACGGCGGGATAGCAGCTGCAAGTCATTCGAAGGAGGCGACGACGAGTCAGATGGCATCCGCACCCCTCCTAATAATAACATTGCATTGTCATTGCTTCGCTGGCAGGAATTCCAGCGCCGCACGCACAGCCCAGGAGAGTTTCGTCGGTGGATGATCTGCAAAGCTCCCGAATTCGGGCCCTGCTAACTCCAGGGACTTTTTTTCACGGCTCCTCTCTTATAGAGTTCTGCCCACTCACACGACATCCATATCTCACCGTAGTCACTCCTTGTCGCGCACGAAAAGGCTATTCTTAACACCCCACCGCACCGCCGCAATCTCACTTCATTGCATCGCACAACAACGCTCCTTCCAACCCCACGCACCGCACCTCCCCTGGTCCTTTCCCACACACCTGCAGCTTACCGAATATATTTGAGCTGCATGATTTGCTGGCCGACGTGCATGAATACGGCGCAAGACTTGCAGATACCCTCCGGATCTGGGCGCCTGCCTGGGGCGACGATTCGCGACCTGGCACGCACGCCCGCGGACAGTGACGAGTAATAATATCGCTGGGGACGGCAGGTTCGACCCAGCTCGGCGCAGCGCGCATACTCCAACAGCAGGTGCAAGCCCTACCTCAGTGCCGAGCATCCGACGAGGCAGATACATTACGAGAGCGAGACAGCTTGGTTACACAAGTCGCCTTCTCCATACTGCACTGCTCGTACGACATTCTGCGGTTGGAGCAACTGGAAGCGATTCACCATGCATGCTCGTCACGAGACCAATTAGACACTCTTCGGACGACATACAAACCTGGCGATGAACCTCCCGTCCAATCTTCCTATACCACCAGAGTCAACACAAGATGTCGCCTCTAGACCGAGTCGATCAACGACAGCTCCGAGCTCCTCAACCACTCCAACCATTTCAACAGTCATTGATACATCTGTCGCGATGACAGTAACCCCGGCGTCTGCGACATCGAGCGCAGCGCCCAGTTCGCGTCACGCCAGTCCCTCACGCCCTTACTATCCGATCAAGACCAAGTCAATGCCAATGCCAGACTCACCTCACGACTACAACCGCTCGCCACCACCATACTCATCGCCCTCACAACTGAACCTGGCGTCTGCCATCCCACATCGTTCGTGGTCCGACCGATCACCCTCTCCACATGGTCGGACGGCGGCGGGAGGTGCAATGGCTGAGGTTATCGCGTCGAGCAGGAGTCCAGGCTTGATCAGGAGGATCTCGAGAGGCGCGCATGACAGACTACGACGCCGGACGTCGCATCAACACTCACTTCGCATGCGTGACCAAAGCGCAGGCCCAGTGTTGGTCCGGAGGCGAAGCGACAGCAATGCAGCATCCGAGACAGGCCAAGATATGTCCGACCTTGAGCTCGACAATCAGGCAGAGGAGAGGATCGATGAACCATATACTGTGCCGCCTCGCGACCATGCCAACGGGCTCGGCATCAGCATCGGACGGCCAAGCAACGCATCTTCTGGTTCTGACAATCGCGTAGCGCCGGCAGTGTCTGCCATCCTGCAGGCAGGAACCTGGGTGTTCAAGCATTCCAAAAAGAACAAAAAGAAACGCATCAAGATTTGGCTGGATCCAAATTCGGCACGAGTATGCTGGCACTCGTCCAACCCTGCGAAATCATTCTTCATTGATGATGTTCGTGACGTCCGAGTGGGCGCTGAATCAAGGAATGCTCGCGACGATGCTAAGATCTCGGATGAGCATGAAAGCCGCTGGGTCACGATCGTCTACGAACCCCCTGAGCGCTCGAAAGGACGCACGATCAAGACCATGCATCTCATCATGGACTCAAAGATGATCGTCGACTACTGGACGGAAGCACTAGGTAACGTCACTCGAGAGCGGAGCGAGATCATGAGCGCTTTGGCCTCATCATCCGAGAAAAGCGAAAAGGGGATGGCCATTGCTTGGACGAAGACCATGACCCGACCACACCGACAAGGTCCTACTGGCGAGGAGTGCTTCACACTGGAAGATGCGACCTGGCTATGCGCTCGACTCGAAATCAATTGCAGCAACTCTGCTGTGAAGACGCATTTCATGCGATCAGACAATCGCAACACCGGGTGTCTCGACTATACCCAGTACAAGGACTTTGTTAATTCTTTCAAGGAGCGCAAGGATATTCAACATCTGTTCACAAACATCAGTTGTGGTACAGACAACGACGTTCGATTGGACGACTTCTTCACTTTCCTGATTAACGACCAAAAGATCAACGTCGACAAAGATCGACCACACTGGGAGAGCGTCTTTGAGAAGTTCTCTCGACTACCTCACAAGCCCTCGTTACCCGATGCCGTACCAGTCCCTAGGGAGCGGACAATGAACATGCAAGGCTTCCAGAACTTCTTAACGTCTAACTACAACTCACCCGTGCCGGTCAGCAAGGATGAGCCGACGTTGAACCGACCGCTCAACGAGTATTTCATCTCAAGCTCGCACAACACATATCTACTCGGCCGCCAAGTCGCAGGAGCATCGAGTGTGGAAGGCTACATCGCCGCGCTTATTGAGGGATGTCGTTGTATTGAGATTGACTGCTGGGATGGCGATGCGGGACGGCCGATGGTTACCCACGGAAGGACCATGACGACAAAGGTCGCGTTCGAGGACTGCGTGTCCACCATTGCAAAGTATGCTTTTCATTCATCAAGCTATCCACTTATTGTGTCGCTCGAGGTTCACTGTAGCTCTGAACAACAGCGAGCGATGGTCGACATCATGCTCAAATACTGGAAAGGAACAGTCGTCGAAGAACTTCTCACGAACGATGCACAGACCCTGCCTTCGCCGGACGAGCTCAAGAACAGGATACTGGTCAAGGTCAAGGTGGCAGAGGAGAGTGAGCCGGCCTCGCTGCAGCCAGACATGACTAACGGTCGTAGTCGTGCTCGCAGTCTTGGTTCGGCATTTACCCGAACGGCATCGGTGGATAAGCTCCCAAGCACCGGAACACCTCTAGTGTTGAGTCCAACACTCATGAGTCCATCCGATACCAACCTCAGTCAGATCGCAACCCCACGAGGCTCGATGACGTCTACTTTGATTTACACGCCACCCAGTACGTCCTCCGACGATAGTGATGACGTTCTTTCGCCGACTTCTGAGAAGCCTCGAAAGTCCAAGTCGAGCAAGATCGTGCCGGAGCTAGGCAGGCTTGGAGTGTACGTGCAAGGGATCAAGTACGGTGGTTTCCAGGCGCCTGAGGCAAAATCATTCAACCACATCTACTCGTTCTCGGAGAACACTTTCGATAGCCTCTGCACGAAGAGCAGTGGTTCGAAGTCGCTACTCGAGGCGCACAACCTCCGCCACCTGATGCGAGTGTACCCAAGCGCGAAGCGCATTACATCTGGCAACTTCGATCCCATGGACCCGTGGCGTCGTGGCGTCCAGATGGTCGCGCTCAACTGGCAGACCTACGATGTGCATCAGCAGATCAACAAAGCCATGTTTGCTGCTGGCACCGATCGGTTTGGTTACGTACTGAAGCCGGACGACCTTCGTCCCGCTAAGCACTTACCTATCACCGATACGCTCCCTGCCGCGATGGAGAAGAAGGATAAGAAGGGAAAGGTCTTCATCGGATTCACCGTTGACATTAAGTCTGCTCAGCGACTACCGCGTCCACGGCCACAAACCGGACACACGGCCATGAACCCTTACATTGAGATGGAGATGTACTGCGCTGAAGAGAAGGCCCGTGGCATCGCTAAAGGTCATGGTGGTGCGGATGCGTCTGCACCGAACGGCTTGTCTGGCATCGGATCGCCTCTTCGAAAGCGAACGAAGATCTCGGAGGGCAACGGGTTCGACCCCATCTGGAACGAACCTGTTAGAATGACAGTGGAGACAAGGTACCCCAGCCTCATCTTCGTGCGCTTCACCGTCTGGAACTCGTACGACGGTCACTCGACTGGCACGGATAGGGCCTTCTTGGGTACTTTCACAGCCAAACTCAGCAGTCTCCAGCAAGGGTACCGCCACCTCCCACTATTTACTGCTCACGGTGAGCAGTTCCGGGATGCCAAGCTCTTCGTCAAGATAATAAAGGAGACTCCGATCTCGTTGCAGCACGACGGCACGTCCAACGGCTACGTCATGGATGCCACCACTTCACCACGACCTGAAGCGCGCCCCGAACCTCAACGCTCTGAGAAATCTTGGGGCCGGCGATTCATGGGCCGTCCCTCGAGCCAACGGCGCATCAACCAGGATGGGTACGCGGGAGTGCTTAGTAGGACTTCTAGCACCGACCGCGATTCGGTCCGATAACACGAATTCGACACCACCACACGATGAAAACTGTATACCACAAGGCGCCACACGAGCGCAAGGAACTCTCGGCTGGCGTTTTGCTTTTGAATATACCCACATTGGCACTAGGACATGGCGCGGCTGGACTATTTGTATTACCACTTCGGCGTTTTATCACGATGGCCTGGACACACAGGCTATGCCTTACGACACGCTGGGCCGGCACCTTCGCTTTTTTCTTCTGTTTCTTGTACATATAGTTGCATGCCACGTGTGTGGTCTTGGGATGATACGCTTTTCTGTTCGGTACTCTGTCTCGAGGCTGGCTCTTGGAGGATGGGAGATTTGTTACAACAAACAGGTGAATGATGAAAGGAGGCGGGTAGCAATTTACTGTAGGAGACAGATGTTGGGGACTGAATGAAAGACCATGAGCCTGCGGGCTTTTGACAGGATTTGATGTCTTGCTCACGCTCACTTCTCTCCTCACTTGAGCCGTACACCCTACCACGCTTTAATCTTACCTACAATTCACGGGACAGGGCTACCATGTTGTTGGTATAGAAGGCGCTCGCGTGCGTCCCCGCCATTGGGTCTTCTTCGCTGCCTCGGCATCTTCAGGATGGTTGCACTCTCGCCGAAACCAACCGGACGACAACAGCTCCTTCACAATTGTCATCTTGAGGTCTGCATCATCATCTGGCGAAGTGAATACTGGTACCAGACATTTGGATTCGGGATTCGACACTACATAACCTCCTGGACCGCGACGATGGCACACGCATCCTCCAGCTCGAACCTTGCGGTCTCCAACCTCTTCAGCTTCAAGAATCATGTCTGTCTCGTTACCGGAGGAGCAACTGGCCTAGGTGAAATGGCCGCTCAAGCGTTCGTGCAGAACGGAGCCAAAGTCATCATCGCCAGCCGGAAGGAGTCTGAGTTGAAGAAGACCGCCGACCGTCTCAATCAGCTGGGCCCAGGAAAGTGTGATTATGTGGTTGCTGATTTGAAGGACAAAGCTGGCTGCCTGGATCTGTGTAAGAAGGTTAAGCAGAAGACTGATCGGTTGACCGTGTTGTTGAACAACTCGGGGGCGACATGGTAAGACCATCCTACTTTATAACCAGCATTGACGCTCACTCATCTTCTACCAGGGGCGCCGCTTACGATGACTTCCCCGAGGCCGGATGGGACAAGATATACGCTCTCAACGTCAAGGCGATGTTCTATACCACCGTTGGCCTCGATGCTGAGCTCAAGAAGGGCGCCACTGCGGACAACCCCAATCGTGTCATCAACATCGCCTCCATGGCTGGCGTCCAGACCACGGACGTAACCACGGGCTCTGAGGGCGGTCTCTCAGCACCTGGCCATGGCACTTTCTCCTACGGACCCAGTAAAGCTGCTTGCATCCACTCGACCAAGATGCAGGCGAGTAAGCTCATGCCAGATCACGTCACTGTAAACGTGATCTGTCCAGGTGTCTTCCCGAGCCGGATGACTGCGTTCGGGATGGAGAGTGCCATGGACACGCTGGTGGCCGGGCAGCCGAGTGGGAGAGTTGGCAAGCCGGAGGACTTTGGTGGACTGGTGTTGTTCTTGAGCTCGTTGGCTGCTGGACACATGACTGGAAATGTGATTGAGTTGGATGGTGGGAGCACACAGTCAGGGTTCAGGTCGAAGAGGAAGGAGAGAGCGAATATGTAGCGGCAACCGTATTGTATATGACAAGGACACCTGATAACGTCGCGTCTCGCATTCACTTCCGTCTTCAGAGTATGAATAAGGTTTGTGGAACCTGGTGGAGGCAACCGCGATACCTTCGTGTTGTGGGGCGATTGGTGGATTGCCTTTTTTGACTTCACCTGTAACTTGGTTGTGTCAACCTGAACTTCGGTCTTTCTTAATGGCCATGTCACAGCACGCACCTCACACACATACATCATCACGATGAAGGCGCAAGTGGTTCTGAAGTGTATGGTTGGTAGTGCTGGCGGCTCTTCCCCACCTGGACAAACGCTTCAATACCTTGTTCCCAGCGACGACGATGTCGCCACTGCACGAATTGTCCACGACAGCCGCAAGGGCACGTTTGAGTTCTTCACGGACAACACAGAGGCACAAGGAGATGTTGTGGCACTCGCGAACATCAGTAAGCGTGTCACTCTCGCGTTGTTCGCCACTCCCTCACATCAAATCTAATCTATGGCCTAGGATCCACACAGCTGAGCCTTACTCTTGAACCGCTCGTTGAAAGAGTCTACGTTGAGGCGCCACTTGCACATGGCCATGCGAGGAAGGACCAAATTGATAGGATCGTTGTTCCCTCCAGCAAGGACTACCAGCATCACTACCTCCATTTGCGAGAGGATGATGTTGTCAATTTTGACAGACACGGCTTCAAGTTTCGAGTGGTGATAGCAGGGATCTCGGGCACGTCTACGCCTGCGCCGAATGCCGTAGACCATGAGCGCGTAACGGACCCACCTGCTGCACAGTGGGGATTCGAATCTGCGCAGGTCCAGGATGAGGTCCAGGTTAAGTCGTCTAACGCTGAGGAGGTTGACGATGGCGAAGCTACGGAGTCTGATGAGGATGATCTGGACGATATTACGCATCCCGAAGCAACTGCCGGGGAGATCACGCCAGCTGCTGCCCGTATATCTACAACACTGCCGACGATCAAGGAGACACCGAATGCGAAAGCGACCGTGGCCGCCAGCGTTGCAGATACGGATGGCGGAAACGGTGATCCATTCTCAACAGCCCAAGAGCCTTCTTTGTCAGACCAGTCACCAGCCGACAGTCCTTCGATACGTGCCAAAGCCGTCATTCCCACAGCAGTAGTTGAGACTACCATCGGCGAAGTCGCTGGAGCTTCCGACGATGATTCAGATGACGTTGGAGATGCCATCATAGTGCCGAAACCAAAAGCAGTTCTTACATATGGCAAGAATGGTAGGCCTGCTGAGGATGGGGTAGATGCTGCAATATCTGATGTCGATGGAGCTAGCAAGGATCAGATGTCTGCCGCGAATGGAGACGGGGACGATGATCAACAGCTCTATTTGGTCTCTTCAGAGCCGTACGGGATACCACGAGTGTCCGCAGAAGCTGCCAAACGCCGAAGTAAGCGCAAGGCCGAGCCTGACGTCAAGGATGAGGCGCTCGTGAAGCAAGACGACGAGGAAGAGATTGTCGTAAGTGCGAAGAGACGCAAGACCGTCTCCAACGGCGAAGCTGTGTTTGACGATGATCAGCCCAGCTCCAGCGCTGGCACGGGCACGGGCAAACTCAAGAGACCAAGTCGATACTCTACCGCGGCAAGCTCGCCTTCAGAAGGCGTGAAGCCCGAATCGAAGACCACCAAGCGACGTCTCTCACCGCAGGTAGTCATACCGCCATCGTCAGCGACGCCTACCAGCACAGCAACGTCGCCCCTGACTGGGAGAGTGCCAAAAGTACTCCTCAGCCACGACAGTGCATTCCGAAAGTCACACTCGAAGTGGCTAAAGGAGCAAGGGTCGGAGGTCATCGATGATGTGAGGACAAGACGCACCAATTTCGTCTGCGTGGTCAAGAATGACAACGTGAGGACCGCCAAAGTTCTCCGCTCACTGGCCCTTGGGAAGTTTGTGGTCACCGAGAGCTGGCTTACGGAGTCCAAGAAGTCTGGTCAGCTGCTGGACCTCGAAGAGTACGTGCATCCTCAAATCGAGAACGTCAACGTGGATCGACGCAAGCTCTTTCATGGCAAAAACCTGTTCTTCACGTCCACCCTGGCCGACAAGGTGTACGGAGTGAACTGGGACGATATCTATTCTCTCTGTGAGGAGGTCGGTGCGAGTGCTATCTTGAAAGGAACTTCTGGAGATTACGGCGATTTCAGCCGTACAACCGAGACAATCTGCTTTGGCGCCACAAACAGCGACGTCGATGTCGGTCGCCTCCAGACCCAGTTCTCGTGCACTGTGTTCAACAAGAGTCTGATATCGCATGCCATCATCAGCGGTGAGCTGGATCTTGACCTCGGGGAGTTCAAGCTGCCGGCGGGAGGTCTGAAGAAGAAGGCTTGAGCTGCGGCGCAACTTCTCGGCCGCTGCATGGGTACGCACGAGGTGTCTAGCTGTACGAAACATGTGTTATTTTGCAAAAGTTAGCGAGGCGTTGGGCGCCCTCCATGTGGCTACAGAAAGTGCTTCTAAGTAGCTGTATTTGCTTGTCGAGCTTCGGGTACGGCTTGATCTCTCGTCTCACATTTTTCGCATCAAGCCTCGTACATCACAATGTGCACATGAAATGTCGTCGTTGGAAGGAGAATATGGATCGCCGGTGCGTAAGGCTCCCTTACTCGAGAATCTGCCCTCGCGGCTTTAGAAGGTAAATGTAAATGTATCTTCCTGGGGAGACCCCCGGCACCCCCCTTTGCCTCCGGCGGTAGAGTTCACGTGACTGCACTTTTTTAAGGACTAATAGAATCTTGCCTTGGCTAAAAGTTGTAAAAACTGGTAATAGTAGAATCACCTTTGCGCTAATAAAGCGCTCTGGCAATAAAGGCGAGCCAGAGGTGTCGTCTGGTCTGGAGTCAAAGCTTCTCGTCTACTTCTCTTTTCATCGGACTTCACCCCAACCTTCATCTTCCTTTCGTACTACCTCAGAATGCCTATCTACTTTTTTGGAGCTGTATCAACATCGCCGGCCTTGAGTTCGTATCAGTACGACGACTTCTTCGAGGTCATAGCGGCCTCTGATCTCCGAACAACAGAGCCAGGTACAAGCTCCCAGGATGAACTCTGACCTCCGCAACGCCGTCCGAGGTCGCTCGTTGATCCATGGAAGGCATGAGATCATCGCAGCAGCAATGGCTCACATGGGTGTATACATGTAGGTAAGCGTTTGATCTGCGTTCTTATGTATTCTTTGTTCCTGAGTGCCTGCCTGTTACGCCTCAATCTCCTTCTTTTCACACAGCAAGAACCAAGATGCCTCCAGCAACAGATGGAAAGCCGCCCGCGGTGAAAAACGTTGGCTACATCGGCTTGGGCAATGCCGGCTACTCGATGGCTTCCAACATCCCAAAATCAGGCTACCACATCATCGTCCACGACGTAGACTCAGAGAAAGTGCAGCGCGCAGCAAAAGAATGGCCTAATACTACCGCCTGGAACGGCGACCCCAAGCAGTTCCAAGACTGCGAGGTAGTAGTCACGATGCTTCCGCAAGGCAAGATCGTAAGAGACGTGCTACTCGGCAAAGACAACATCGCGAGCGGACTTAAGCCAGGGACCATCATAGTCGACACCTCCTCCTCAAGTCCGTTCGACACGCAAGAGCTAGGCAAGGAGTTGGCGCAACATCAACTCCAGCTTGTCGATTCTCCAATTACACAGACGTACATGCATGCGACTGACGCCGGAGAATCGACGCTCATGGTCGGGTCTGACTCCAAGGAAGCGTTTGAGAAGGTTGAGCCTATATTACGGTGTATGGCAAGCTATATCTTTCACATGGGCAAGCTTGGCAATGGGCATGCCATGAAGACGCTGAACAACTATATCATGGCATCCTCGATTTGCGCTCTGTGCGACAGCTTGGTGACTGGGCAGAAGTACGGCTTAGACCCGCAGCAGATGGTGAACGCATTAAACGTCGGCACCGGTGTGAACTTCCCTACCATGGATACCTTCAGACGAGACGGGATTACCGGACGGTACAACAGTGGCTTCGGTTTAGCATTATTGGTGAAGGATCTAGGCATTACCGAGGACTTCATGCAACACAACAAATTCGAGACCGAGCTTCCGGCCCTGCTGAAGGGGTATCTGAGTGACGCACTGAGTCAAGTCGAACCGATGGCTGATCATACCAAGGCGTTGGTTGGCTGGGAGAAGAGGTCTGGCGTGCAACTGAAGCGGACTGACGAGGTACAAGATATACCTCAGAAGGACTTTGACCATAGATTGAAGGGCTTGAATCGAGAGAATTGAGTTTGATGGAGACCACAGTGCTGATCTTTGCACTCGGAGATGTAGCATATAGCCTCGTACCGTGTCGCTGTAGATCAGGCGAAGTCGGATCAGGAAATACGTACCTCCTTCTACTTTCGGCTGTTTACGAGCGGGGTGAGAACTGGAGTTAAAGAGGTACGTGTTAAAGTTGTCCATCCCTTTCTCGACTCTTCGAACCAACAACTTGGGACCTATCGAGCCCCCCGAAAGACTGTAGCCATCATGATCGGAGCAAAACTTCACCTTGGCAGCTTTCCGTTGGCACAGGATATTACAGCCGGATCACTCCTGTCCACCGTGATCGTGCTCGCTGTTCTCGTTGCAATCAGCTATGTATTGATCACCGAAGCATACCGCTCCAAAGTTCGGATCCCGAACATACCAGGACCAACAGGTCTGCCAATCGTCGGCAACTATTACCAGCTCAATCCAGATCCAGCAGAGACACTCCATCAATGGAGCAAGCAATATGGCGGCGTCTATCAGATCGTGCTCGGAACGATGCCAGTCGTCGTCTTCTCCTCGATGCAAGCCGCGAGAGATGTCTTCATCGGACAGGGTGGTAGCCTGATCGACAAACCCATCTTCTACACCTTCCATTCGGTTTTGAGCTCGGTCGCGAGCTCGATTGGCACCACGCCATGGAGCGAGTCGACGAAACGAAGAAGAAAGACTGCTGCGACTGCCATGAATAGACCAGCGGTAGCATCCTACTTGCCGTTCATTGATGAGTTAACTAAAGACCTCATCTTAGACCTGTGGAAGAAAGGCCATGGCGGAACAGTAGCATTCGATCCTTGCCACAGTCTTTCCAAGACGATCACCGATCTCACACTTACCGTCAACTACGGTGCTCGATTGCCGGATGATGATGCATTGCTTGAGGAGATCATCGAAGTGGAGGACGGCCTGTCCAGAATCAAGTGTCCGCTCGGAAGCTCGCAAGACTTCATCCCGATCATGCGGCTGCTACCGTTCAACAAGAAGTCTGCAATGGCGAAAGAGATCAATAGACGGCGGTTGATCTTTCTTGAGAGGTTCAGTCAGGAAACGGAAGACAGGATCGAGAAGGGGGTCGACAAGCCTTGTATCCAAGGCAATTGCTTGAAAGATCCGGAGGCCAAGCTGAGCAAGGTCGATTTACTGGGTATCAGTATGAGCATGGTATGTGATGTTCTAGCATGGCTTTGCTGCCGACTCGAGCTGACCAATTCTCCTAGGTGAGCGGCGGCCTGTAAGTCATTCTGATAAGTGGAAAGGTTCTCCGAGACAGCATCAGGCATCATGCGGCACTCCGAAACCTTTTGAGCTCGACCAGAAGGACGAGACACATGCTAATCTCTTTACTTACTCCTTAGTGACACCATGGTCAATACGCTTGCATGGTCCATCGGAACGTTCGCTCTCCGGCCAGATGTCCAACAGAAAGCCTACAATGCCATCTGCGAAGTCTACGGCCAAGACAGCTGGGGTCCAATCGAAGACGAAGCCACCGTACCGTACATCTCAGCGCTAGTGAAAGAGTGCCTGCGCGTATTTTGCGTGCTGCGCTTATCCCTTCCCAGGGCGACGTACAAAGACGTGCAGTATGGGGATACTTTCATACCAAATGGGACAACGGTCTTCTTAAATGCATGGGGTTGCAATAGAGACGAGAAGGTCTACGGTCCAGATGTCAATAGCTTCAGGCCGGAACGCTTTTTAGACGATCCGGACTTACCGCACGCTGCGTACGGTTTCGGGACACGGATGTGTGCTGGAGTCCATCTCGCCAATCGACAGCTGTATGTGATGATCCTGAGACTCATTTGGTCCTTCAAAATCGAGTTGGACAGCAGAGATGATAGCCAGTGGACCATGCGAGCACTAGAGGTAGGCCAATGGAAATTGCACTCTTCGTCCTGTCGGATTGCAGCAGCTGACTAGGCTTTAGGATGTTACAGATCCATGGCATCTCGCCGCCATTCCTCCAGGTTATAAAGTCCGATTCGTACCCAGGAATTCAGAAGCCCTGGAGGATGTATTGGGAGGATTGAAGGAAGAAGGTTTCGACGTTGGGCTGAAGACGGCGGTAGTCAGCATTTAGTCATCGAATTAGAACTAGGCGTACTTCATCTTGTCAGACAAAGCATATTCACTCACTTCAATCCATCTCATACCCCTAGTTCCAAATTTCTACAGATCTTACGGAAGGGCGAATACGTCTCTACCCGTCCACAGTTCCGATGAAAGCTACCAAAATTTTATGCTTTCGTGTCGGCTGCTCTGATATATATTATATAAAGGTCGCTTATATCTGTCAACAATGGCCACCACTCCAGGCCATCTCGTAGAACTCGCGACGAAAATTCTCGAGCAAGCCAAAGAACTAGAAGCCTACCATGCTTCAAACTCCATCCCTCTCCCGTCCTTCGACGAAACCGCGACTGAAGCCATCAACTTCCCAACGGCTATGGAGATGACTCGAGCAAGAATCTCAGATGCCTGCGAACAACTTAACGCTCTCGTGCAGGGCCCACGATTGATGGCACAGTCGAGAGTCCAGGTACGGCCACGGTCCTTCCAGCATCCGTACATTCACTGACATAAGCAAGGCACACGTCACATATCTCGACGTAATCCACCGTTTCAAAATCGCACCGAAAGTCCCGCTCGGCAGCTCGATCAGCTACCCAGAGCTCTCCGAGCAAACTGGCGTCAGCGAGGCAGCTCTACGACGAGTTCTACGGTTCGCGATCTCGAATCATGTCTTCGCCGAGAAGCAACCTGGCTTCGTCTCCCATTCAGCGGCGTCAAGACTGTTCTTGGACCCAGCAATGAACGACTGGTTTGGTTCCTTCGTGCAGGAGATTGCGCCAGCCCAGCTAGCGGAAGGCAGAGCGTTGGAGAAGTACCCTGAAGCGGACGAGAGTTCGCAAACTGGATATATGATTGCTAACAATGCAACGGAACCGTCCTTCTACCTCCATATGGCCAAAGAGCCGGCACGCGTGAAGCAGTTCTCGGGCGCCATGAGTGGGTTCGCTAAGGGCAGAGGGCACTCGTTGGATCACTTGACAGACAGCTACCCTTGGGCTGAGCTTGGATCTGGCACGGTGGTTGATTTGGGTGGTTCAACTGGTGGCGCAGCTTTTGCGATTGCTGAGAAGTTCCCGGATCTACACTTGATAGTGCAAGATCTGCCTGATACGGTAGCTGGGGTGAAGGAGAAGTCTGGTGTGAATGTGAAGTTCATGGGACACAGCTTCTTTGACGAACAGCCTGTACATGGTGCGGAGGTTTACATGAGTAGATGGTGCTTCCGTGAGTACCCTCATCTAAGCCCTCCAACAGCTACTGACGCGATCTCCAGATAATTGGTCCGACAAGTACTGCATCAGGATCCTGAACGCACTCGTCCCGGCTCTCCGGGCAGGCAGCAGGGTCTTGATCATGGACGCGGTACTGCCAGCGATCGGCAGTGGCGCTGTACTGCCCGTTGAAGAACGCCGCTTGAGGTCAGTAGGAGACATCGTTCTTGGGAAGGGGGAAGTGCTAACACCAGTAACCAGAAACTTCGACATCAACATGTTGACACTATCAAACTCAATGGAGCGAGAGCTGGAAGACTGGAAGAATCTGTTCGCAGCAGTCGACAGCAGATTCCGCTGGAAAGGCGTAGTACAACCGGAAGGCTCGAATCTGGCACTCCTTGAAGCGGTGTGGGATCCGTGATAACTGTGATATGATTCGTATTATACATAATGTACAGATCAAGTATACTGTTATAACACAGTACATGAGAATGCCGCATCATCCGAACGGCCTGTATGCCGGACCAGAGCCATCCGAACCTGCTGTGGACCGCTCGTTGCACTGACCGTGATTGCCACCTTCATCTCCTTGACGAGTCCGACGCTCCGAATAGCCGGCCGGCTCCTGCTCAGAGAACAGGTCGAGTCCTTCGTCTGCGAAGGACGCGTAGCCATTCACTCCTTCCTGATTGGAACTTCCATTAGTGCCAGCAGCCGCATCCTGACTCAAGGCATCGGCCCAGAGCTCACTCTTACTCCGCTCAGGTTCCGTCTCGGCCAACCATTTCGCCCTCGTCTGCAACATCTTTGACTTCCGTTCGTAGTACTCGTGCGCACGCGGCCTATAGCTCGTCTCGACAGCCAAGTGTATAGGTCTTATAGTAGGCAGGTCCCGGTCGAAAGTCCTGAATACCTTCTTGAATCTGAAACCTGTGGTGGGTTCTTGCCTCTCGGCCTTCTGTGGCGCATCCACTGCCTCCGCTACGTCCCCCACCTGCATAAGGAATCGTTTGGTGACACGTCGCCACCGATTACTGCTTACGCTGCCTGTTCGCAAAAGAGCGAGTCGGTTCTTCGCAAGGGTGTTGTACTGTGCCCACACCCGCAGAGCGTCCATGCTATTTGGCGCGATGCGCTGACGCAGCGCTTCACATACGTTCGCGTGCTTTTCCTTCAGCCCGCACACGACATCTTCTCTGATGGAAAAGCTCCAATCAACATCGTCTGGCGGCGGCTTGGTCGCGGATGGGTCATCCACCAGGCCACCAGCACTCTGGAAAATCTGCTCGGCTTCCCGGCCATCTAGTCATTCCTTTGAGGCCTTCACATGCTCCATTTGAACAACCTGCTTGGTATTACCGAGCGGACGTGCAGAAGTCGAGTACCACTTCCGACCACGGGTAGGTCGACCTTTGACAGGAGGGCTCCACGAATGTCGTTTGGTGGCCAGCCCAGCTCCCTCGTCCTCCGAGTCAGAGACTCGTCGTAAGCGAATGCCAGCCTCGGACTCTTGCGGCGTACGTTCCCAGCTCCCAAGGATCCGGTCCCAACCTTTCACATCAGAGGACGACGTTTGTGGGCGTGATCTAGCATTCTTATTGGCTCTCCGTGAATCCGCTGCCTGGGTTTTCTCCGGTCTGGGCTTCGCAAAGATGAGATTGGTGAAAGGCACGTCCAATTTGGTCTGAATGGTCGTTTCGAACGTTTCTGACTTTAGAGGATTAGGAGGCGTTATGATCGAGGCGGACATACCTCCTTCGGAGAGCACGCCGAAGGCCTTGTTCGAGTGAACGATCGTCGGCACAGGGTCAGATTCTGTCGAGGTTCCTTGCGCCACTGGGGAGACTTGATCGATAGAGGAGGGCAGAGCGCCGAAGATAATGCTTCGTTCCGTGTCTGCCAGGACCTTAGTGAAGGTCGATTTGGGCAAGACGTGATTGTACGTCTGCCGTTCGTCGAGCTCTTCCTCGTGCGCTTCCGGAGGGTGCGGACCAAGTAAGAACATAACATACTCTCCCTCTCTCACAATCTCGCCAAGAGCCGACTTCTTCTCGTGCTTCAGCCCTGCCGCGTCTTCAAGCATACCATAGTCAATGTCCCGCTCGGAGGCGTCCGCACTATGTCCCGAGAAGTCCACGTCTGGGTCCAGACTCAGGAGTCCAGCTTTCTTGCCCCAGCCGCCACCGCCACTCAGGACGCGGCAAAGCCGTGCGTTGTATTGGGTGAGTAGGCGTCGCAGTCCGACTTGAAGGTCCATTGGGTGAGAGGTATAGCTCGGGTCGTCACTTCGCTGGCTCTCGAGGACGGAGAAGACTTCCTTCCCGCGCTTCCGGTTCAGCGTGTGCGGAACAAACCCGGACGGGAGTATCAAAGCCCAAACATGCACTGGGCGCGGACTGAGGTCGTGCTTTGTGAAGAAAGTCTGGATAGCAGACTCCAACTCAGAAGATGCTGGTTGAGAAGGCGCGGACGTTGAAGATGGGGCTGGGTTATCGTTGGATTGCTCCTTGCTGAAGACGCTGGGTTGTGAGGAGACAGTGCGGACAATGTTTCCCATGCAGTTCTCAATTCTTCTGGGCATCGTGAGTGGTAGCAGTGGGAAGTATGCATGAAAAACGCGTGAGGAAGCGCTGGAAGCCAGAGGGATGAGCTGCGATTCTAGCATTTCAGGCTCACCGGACAAGGCAAGAGTGTTGTGATTGCCAGTGTCCGGAACATACGTTGCGGATTGGAGGGTCGAGACTTTGCCAGTAGAGAAGATGGTCTGCGCGAGCGGCATCTGAAGATCGATCGTCTGCGGCCGATGGCTCATGTCGGATTGTATCCGGAAGGACACAGTACCGGGGATTGACTGCGACAGCTGCTTGGAAGATGCCGTATTCTGGATTTGTAGCCGTTGAGTTGCGACCATAGACTCCTGATCCGCATCAAGACTGTGTATGTAGGCGTATGCCATACCCTCCGCGCCCAGGCTCCGTCCCTCGCGTTGGAACGAGACGTCAGGCACACGATCCACCACTGCCGTGACTGTCTTCAATATTTTTTCATGGTGCCTACTCCCGCGCAACTTCTCGAACGCGCGGAGAGGCAAGTCGGGATCCAGTGCATGCAGGGCGAAAGCCGGTGTCAGGAACAGCGCGAGCAAAGAAGGGCCCTTAACACGGCCGCCGCTCTGCGCATAGCTGGAGGCATTCGGAAGCTCTGCTAGAAGCTGATCGATCGTCGTCGTGTGCGGCGAGGCGGTTGTAATGGTGCCATGGCTGGCCGAGTTGGCATCGTTCAGCGGGATCGTGACATTGTCATCTTTTGTCGCGTACAACCTGCGCGACAGCCATTCGACAGTCCCGCACCCTGACTGTGATTGACAAGGTCGTGCTCGCCATATGACCAGCGAACGGCGAAACATTAGATGTCGACGGTTTAGTTATCAAGGTAGAGTGAAGTCATCTTCAATCTTCAATGGCGAAACGCCAAGCCCGTCCAGCTCTTGATTGGCCGTGACCACGATGCGCTAGTGTATGTTCAATCTTCTCCGCCAGATAAGATCGTGGGGTCCTTTGAGGGTATTTTATTTCGTCAAAAAGTCTGAGAGCGTGCTAGAATACTACGCAAGTGAGAGTTTGTATCTGTTCTCCAAGTCAAAATCACCTACAGTCTCGTTCACAATCTCTGTAGCAGCAAGAATTGGCTTCAGTTCTCTAAACAAACACAACATCCATCATCCAACAACCCTAATCCAAAAACCACTTCGGCACCTCCGGCCCCCAAACCGCCAAACTCTCATCCCCAGCATGCATCCACCCCACCGGCGTATCCCGGTTCACCAAATCCCCGTCCGCGTAATGCTCAATCATATTCCCCGTCGTATCCCACCAATAATCGAAAATCTGGCTCCCCAGAATATGCCTCCCCACCCCCCACACACTCGTATACCCCTGCGCCGCCAACCACTGATGCCCCAAATTCTGCGTATCAAAGTCGTGCACCTCGAAACTCGCGTGATGGACGTGCGTGGTCGGGTTCGAAGCCATGAATAACGTGTGATGGTCGGTAGGATCCTCGCCGCGGTCGACGTGCATGAAGACTGCGACGTCTTTGTTGACGCCGGACTCGTCGGGGACGTAGAGGAAATCCGTTGGTACGAGGTTGAAGTTGTGGGTGTAGAAGGAGAGCTCTTCTTCGAAGTTTGTGACGCAGTAGCCGTAGTGGCCGAGTTTGTGCACGGCGGCTGGACCAGGGGTGAAGCGGTTGAATTTGCGGACGCGAGGTTTCTCTACTTCGTAGTTGTGGATGAGTTTGTCTGGGTAGTCGCCGCAGGGTGCGGGTTGCTGGCCGTACATCAGGTTCATCGGGAAGCCGGCGGGGTCGTGGATGGTAAGGAGGTAGCCGCCGCCTGGCGCTTCGGTCATTTCTTCTACTTGGCCTGCGCCGGGGATTTTGGAGGCTTTCTCGAGCTCGGCGTAGCTTTCGACTTCGAAGCAGCCGCCGAGGAATTTCTTCTCCGGGCCGGCTTGGGCGTAGTAGACGTATTGGTCGTTGCCGTAGCCTCTCCACCAGATGCGCTGTTTGTCTTCGCTCTCCTTGACGATGTGCATGCCGAAGTCTTTCAGAAACTTGGTCATTGTGCCCATATCCGAGTGTTGATACCGCATATGCGAGACCTTTACAAGCTTGACCTGCTTGGACCGGTCGATACCCTGCTGTTTCTGCCAGTCCAAGGAGAGTTCGTTCTTGCTGTCGCCGATCGCCACCTTGTCCAGCAACGAGGCGCCAGCATTGGGCTTGATACCGCCCTCGCCATCATCCTCACCTTCCCGTGCTGTTAATGTCGTAGGTCTAGCGACGCCGAATTGTGATGAGTTGCCTTGTGGAGGTGTCCACGATGTCTTCGCTCCGTTCTCAGCCATGGTCGTGAATGATCTCGTTGAAGGGGCGATTTTGTCCAGCGAGGTGAGATGCTGTTATACGTATAGTGGAAGTCATGGCGGAAGATGTTGGGCTTATGATGTCTGGAAGCGTATCTGCCGAAGTCAAGCAGTTCTCGAAGTCAGGATGAAAAGTGGGGTGCGAGCGGAGCAATGGCGGAAGACTCCAAAGGCCACTTGGTACACCTGCCTACACCCACGCACTTACGGCCGCTTCATGAGGTCAACGGACGGCCGACGGCCGACGGCCTGCAAGACTGCGCGTGGCCATGTTGATGGTGACGCTAAGATGCGCAGTCACATTGCACTGCAGAAGGAAGTAGAAGACGAGCGGCAAGAGATTCCATGAGACAGGACTGGTCAAAGATAGTATGCATTCAGACTTCAATCATTTCTGATGTACGAGGGAGAAGCAGAAATACCACTTGACGGACCACTGTTGAAGTGAGACGTTCTGCTCGCCGCGTGAGATGTCAATCTCCTCTCGCCCTCGCCTCTTGATCAATGCCCCCAAACTCCCGGCTCGTTCAAGTCGACCGTCGGCCCTGTCTTACAACACACACATCTGCTACACACACATGCTTACCACACACACATGTTCTCCAGCATCCACGCTTTTTCAAACGTCACATCCTCCATGGCATACCCATCGTGCTTCTTGCAGATCTTGACCATGTGATCCAACACATGGCGCCGCGTCACGACATACCCGAAGTCCGCGGTCCGCCTCAAGAACGGAATCCCGAGCCAAGCGGCCAACCACGTGAACTGCAGATGATTTGGCCCCGGGAATCCTTCGCCATCTTCGAAGCCATTGCGCTTGCCATCCTTCGAAGCCCAGTACATCGGGTACCCCGTCCACCTTGGCAGAGGTCGTGGCTGGACCATATACGGGAACTGCGGAGGTGTCGGCTTCAAAGTCTTCACTACCGCGCAGGTTGAAGGGACGGTCTCGAAAAGCGTACCGTCTCCTGTCAGAGTGGCGAAGTGATGGAAGGTGCCCTGGTAGAACATGACGTTGATGAGGTCGCCGGCTTCTTCGCTCCTCGTCAACATACTTGGAGTAGGTAGTCGCACTCTGTCATGCCACCAGTCGTTGAGCGAGGCTTGCTCCGGCCCACTCAGGAGCTCCACCGCGAATCCTAGCAACTCTCTGAGCAACTGGTCACAGGTCTGTGAATCGACATTGCCGTATTTGGCCTTCACGTGTGCACGGCAGAGTCTGGCCAGGATATCGTGTTGGGTGTCGTAGGCTTGTGGTGTGGTGTAGTGGAGCAAGTATCGCTTGATCACCTCGCTGAATGGGACGTTGCTGGTGTTCACGAAATTGTCGACACTGGTCTTGAGACGATCTTGGTGGACGGCGACTGTCGGATACGAGATTGTGGTCTCGTTTGCATCGATAACCGCTTTGATCGGCTTGCTCGCCATCCGGAGGTTTCTGTAGGTCTCCTTCACTGGCACGCGCGCGAAGATGTTCACCAGCAGCTCTGCCGGTAGTGCTGAGAGGCAGTCTGGCTCAGCCTCCTGCACTTCTGGCTTCGATGTGATGAGTGCGCGCATTGTCTCTGCACCTGACGCATTGTCGGCCATCGTCAGCGTGTGTTCTCTTGCTGCTAGTCAGTACACAGAAACGGTGAAGGAGGAAGTTTTGGCAGCGGGGCAGCAGAGGCTTTTTTCGCATGTGCATGTGAATGTGCAGCCAAGCACGGACGTCCGAGTCACAGCAATTCGGCAGTGAATGAGCATAGTTCCACGATCTCCTTCATCCCATTGGTCCCAAAGAGCCATCAAAGTAAGCTCGTTATTCTCATATGCATCCCCACTGGGAGACAGAGTTCACATGTACAACTAGTTTTAGAGACGAAGCCGGCTGTTTTTCGGAGGGCAGGTGGGTAAAGCTATGTTGTGATCTCACACGCAAGCAAGATTCAAACACATCGCTGCCTTTGTGTCTCCCAAGCATCAATTCGAGGAGTTCAGCGTCATATGACCATTTGTTCGCTCAAGTCAACATCGCTGAGCTCTACTGGATCCAACGCATGCATGATGAGGTTCGCTTCCGTGGTGTCCCAGTGTTCCTCACATGATGTCTTGCCTCAACACGGCATTCAGCCAAGCACTTCCCATTCCCACCTCGGATCTTCGACAGCCTGGCGTTCGGTCCAGTCTCACCACACAGATATGCTCTCCAGAATCACAGCCTTCTCGAAGGGTGTCACCTCCCGTCCGTCCTCCCTATGTTGCTTGCAGACGTTAATGGCGAAGTCAAGCATCGAAACACTATGCACGCGGTAGTGGAACACCGCCATGTCCCGCTCAGAAGGAATGCCGAGCGTGCCCACCAGCCAGCTGCGACCGTTTGGATCTTTGTAAAAGCAGCAAATGTCGTGATGAGGGTAGCTTAAAGACCCGAGTGGCGGTTGCGGTGTCTGGAAGGCCTCCAGCATGACGGAGTACGTTGATGGCACAACGTGACCCAAGGTGTCGTCTCCTGTCTCCGTAGCCAAGATGTCGAAATGAGGTCTCAGATGCGAGAAGACATAATCCGCACCATTCTTCATAGCCGCCTCGAACGCTCCGTCCGCATGTATCAAGTCTTGCAGATCGATTGCCACATTGGACACCTCAAGTAGATGCTTTCTCAATCAGTGCCGAGTAAGTGGAACCACGCCCCGCTCACCACGGTACCTTGTGCGCATGTGGTGACCACAGAGCAGCCTTATAATGGTATGTCTGGTGTTGTAGTCTGTCACCGCGCCATAGTGATGTAGATACCGTGCGACGACGTCGCTGAATCTCACATTGCCGGTACTCGTAGCTAGATCTTCGAGTTCTGACGTGATCCGTTTCTGGTGGAAGATAATTGTGGAGCGAGCGATGGCCGCCTCATTCGTATCGACTCTGGATTTGATTGTCTCTTGCTCACTCTCCGTAGGGCCGCATATGCCTCTTTCGCTGGTAGAGGTGAGAATATGTCCACCAGAAGCTCTGTAGGCAAAGCGGAGAGGCGGTCTAGGTCTGATGTAAGGAGTTCTTGGTTTTGTGGCCCAGTTTCGGGCGCCGATGTCGAAGCCATTGACTTAGGTGCAGCGCCTGGCGCGCATGTGGCCATGACTGAGGTGGCTGGAGCCTGCCGTTAAGATGTGAATCTGTTCAGTCAAGAACCAGGAGTGGTGATGTGGCGGAGCAGGTTTCCATCAAATGACGCGGGTGTGCACGCGAAAGCGGTTGGCCCAAGCAGTGAAGAGGAGTCAAGTGAAGGTTGCAGAGAGGTATCGGAGGCAGATACACTCTTACTCCATGCAGCAAAAAGGCAATAGGCTAGATCAACAGGACTACTCACATGGTCTCTCAATATCCTGTCGCAAACCGAGAAGTTCTCACATCTGGACCATTGCTGCTTCAGCCAAATCTTGCCTTATCTTGCAGCTCGCTCGTACCACACTTCCACGTTTCTTACTTGCTGTGGGGACAGCCATCTCCATAGACTTCACCATATGAACATATCTTCCAGTATCACCGTCTTTTCCAGCTCTGTCACCTCCGATGCGTACGCCCTGAGTACTAAAGCTCCTATTTTCGCGCTTCCGGCACAATACGAAAAGAAGCCGTTCGAGAGCGAAGGAACTCCCAGTGACGTAGTCAACGGTTCCACCATAACCTCTTGTGACACGGGGTCTGACGGAGCGAGCTGCGTCCAGCGGTGTGTCTCGTTTGGGAAAGTGATTCGATATTGCGCACGACTGGATCGCAGAGGTGCAGTCGCCAGAACGTCTTGCATCGAATCAACAGTCTCTTTAAGGCTGTCGTCTTTCAATAATTCTGCTGATGTGTCGAAATCCTCTTCGACGTCCACTCTTAACATCGAGAACTCGAACTTTCTGTTCGGGCTTTGTTCCCGAGTCAGATCCCACAAAGCAGGTTCCCGTCTTTTTGAGGCCGCTACTTCCAGCACCCAGTTGGCAGCGGCTGCCATGGTCTTGGCTATCCACTGAAGCGGGTGCTCGAAAGGGCCAAAGCGAAAACCAGTAGTATCGACGTCCTTATACCTGGCGCAAGTGTAGGTTCCAAAAAGTCTTGTCAGAACATCCCGTCTAACGCTGGCAGACTCTTCCATCTCGCCGTAGTAGCACAAGAAGCGCCTGAACACCTCGCTAGGCAGTAGACCCCCGGTATTGCTTAGCATATTATAATCTGTTCGGAGGCGCTTTTGATGGAAGAGAATCGTAGGGCGCAAGATTGCCGCAATGTTCGCATCGATTAAGATCTTGATAAAGCTGTTGATATTCCTCAACTGCCTGATTTCGTTAGAAGAGAGCTCCGAGAAGATGCGATTAAGAAGCTCCGGGGGCAACGTGGTCAAATGATCGACTTCAGACGTAGTAGGTAGCTGTGACTTCGTCATTGTGGGCGATTGTTGGCTTCTGCTCAGTGTAGGTTGTCATGAAGAAGAGTCAGGAAAGGAAGCGGATGTCGAGTCAGAAGTCCGAAGTCCTTAAGTACTAGCAGTGACCAGTGCTTGGCATGTGAGTGTAATCTTGACGCTATTCATTGGTCCGCGAGGCAGTAACACTGCTTACCACCTGAGCTGCAGGCAGAGGGACATGGCTGCGTTCTACCCAACACTTGTCCGGGCTGCAATCGTATCCTGTGTCAAATCACCAGATATAGATGTCTCCCAGGATCGCTGCCTCTTCGAAGACAGTAGCCTCTACACTTCGTTTCTTGCACACACTAGCGATGAGCTCCAAAGTCTGCTCACTGCCAGCGCAGTAAGCAACACAATCACTCCACGACAACCATGGGATTCCAAGCGAGGCGGTCAGTAATCGGACCTGTGTATCAGTCGGTGGATCGGGTCTGTCGTAGCTGGGATAGCAGTGTGTAATCCAGGACTCAGGTTCGTCAGGGTAATTGATCTCCGAGATCAGAGACTCTGAGGCGTTTGCGATTTCATGCATTGCCTCGACTATATGAGCCAGGCCCTCGTGACCAATGATGCTCGCAAACATCTTCGCAGCTGCCATGTCTGCCCTGTATGTTTCTTTCCGCCTCAAACACTGTTCACACTGGTCACTTGTATTGCAGTCAATTGGACCATGCTCAAGCGGCTTCCCTGTTTGCCACGCATGGTATGCGAAGCTGCGAAGTGCTTCAGTCAGGCCTCGTTGATCAGTGCGCTGGAGAGCGTGGAATCTCGTGGTAGTGTAGTAGCCGCAGAGCCTGCCCAGAATTTCCAACTGAGTATTGGCACTCCCGGGAATGCCATAATGGCCAATAATCCGCTTGAATAACTCATCGAAAGCCACATCGTAGGCGTAAAGCAATGCATCATAAGTAGATCTTAGGCGCTGCTGGTGGTAGCGAATCGTAGGCAGCGAGATCCTAGTCTCATTTGCGTCGACGAAGTCTTTCCAGGGTTTGCTAAGGACACGAGTACGGCACATGTCACTCGCAGGTAGATAAGAGAAAATGTCGATGAGGAGCTCAGGAGGCACTGCGGACAGTCGATCTGTGGTCGCTGATCTCGCCATAATCTACTTGCCCGCCGTCGCGTGAGTCGATGATGTATCTAGTGATGGGAATCACTCTGACCGGAAAGGGGAAAGAGAAAGTGGTCCGTGCCTATGTCATGTGACCCACGTGGTAAATGTAAAGGTCAAACTCTTGACCGTGCGGTAACATCAACAGCTATCAACATTGTTTTGGCCCCGACATGAACACCCTAGATACACTCTCATCGGGTAACGTCCTCCGTTACCTTCACCAGATGAAAATATCCTCCAACGTAGCCAGCTTCTCAAACGCGGTCATCTCCATGACACCCTCGCACTCGCACAGCCTAGTGATCAGTTCGAACGTCCACCAGCTTCCGGCGCAGTATCCGAAGTAATCGTGCTCCCCCAGCAAAGGTATTCCCAGCAACGCAGTAAGAGACTTGATCTGAAGTTGGTTTGGTCGTTGCAGCTGGTGGGAAGGCAGCTAGTGAATGTCCTTTCGCTCGACACTGACGCCGTCCGATTGTGTGAACCAGTACTGAGTCTCGAGTGGCTGGCCCGTCCGTTGAGGTTGAGGCAGCGGGGCCTTTAAAGTAGCTTCCACGACTCGATGAGCTGGCCGAAGTGATCCGTGCCAAACGCAGCATCTAACTCAAGCATGCGTGACTTATGAGATTCGATACGGTTGATCTTGTTCAGGAGCCAGTCCGTTCCAGGTGCATGACTGGCTGCCTCATCGAGTACACACTCGATTGCGGCCCAAACATCCACAACGACGTGGCGGCTCGGCCCCTCTCCAGGGTCACGCCCATGGTTGATTTCTGTGTGGTGCAAGACGAGCCTCCACAAAATGTCTGTCCTGGCGGTAGAGGCCCTCATGAACCCATAGTAGCTTATGAAGCGCTTGATTACCTCGCCGAACTGTAGATTGCCGATGTCTACCAGCATTTCGTAGTCGCTCTTGATGCGCTGTTGATGGAATCGGATGTTTGGACGCGCGATAGCAGCTGCGTTGTTGTCGACAATGGCTTTGATAGTCTTACTGAGGCCCCGCGCTTTGCACATTTCTTTGGTAGGCAGGTGTGATAAGACATTGACAAGCATCTCCACCGGCAGGCTGGAGAAGAGGTCTGGTTCCGTACTGCCCGCCGATTGACCGGCCATCGTGGGCATCGTGCTGGCGCCTTGACCAGTAAGGTGGTGTTGAGGCCGTGGTGGAAGGTTGACCAGTGAGGACCGCAATCTAAAATACTGCAAATACTGACGATCCGCGCGCGGCAGTGAATTTCGTGTTCACATGTGAATCATGTGCGTGTAAATGGCCAATAGCCGAGCACGGCCGTTTCCGTTTGAAAGAGAAGTGAATATTCCTTTACCAGACAAACATGCTTTCCAACACAGCCGCCCTTTCCAGCGCTGTCACCTCCACCTTAGGCCTCTTACAGATCTGCAAAACCAAGTCGAGCATTTGTTGATTCCCTACGCAGTATCGCAGGCATCCCTCCTCGTGCAAACCCGGAACACCAAGCATGACTCCGAGTGACTCAATCCGTTCTGTATCTGCCTGAGTAAGGATCCAAAATTTCCCATATCTAATCCCCTTCGGGCATACGTGGCACCTTCGTCCATCATGCACATGAGGGACCGCCGCATCAAACGTCATCGTGGCAGCACCCATTAGTGTCCGGATTGGGTGTTTCATCGCATCTCCGAGCCTTTCGTATCTTCTCTTGCCGTGCTGAAAGACAAGCCTGGTCAGTATATCTCGCCGAGCACTGGAGTCTTGGGGAACGCCGTAGTGATGTAGTATTCGTCTATACACCTCGTCGAATGATAAGCCACCTGTGTTGGCCAGCGTATCATGATCTGTTCGGAGACGGGTCTGGTGGAACAGAACCATGCGGCGAGTTATCGCTCGCTCGTTGACGTCTATGAGGGTCCTGAAGGTGCTACTAAGAGTCCTAGCCCTACACAGCTCTTTCGCAGACAGTTTCGAGCAGATGTCGACCAGGAGCTCTGCTGGTAGCCAAGAGAGTCGGTCCAGTGGCGGGTGCCGTTCATGAGTGTGGCTGCCATCGCGGCTGCCCTCTTCCTCCAGAGGGTGTTCGCAGTGGAGTCTGGGACTAGCCGGTGAGCAGTTGTCCAGCGGGTTATTGCGTCTGAGTACTGCCGTCTCGCTCCCGTGATCATGGTGCTCGGGTTCGAGTGTGTGAGTAGCAGTTCGGTGCATTGCCCTTGTCCGAGCAAACTGGTTCTTTGGGATATCGATTGCTTCCATATCAGCCAAAGGCGGTGTCGTTGGTTGAAAGGTCTGCCAGTTTGGTCGTTCGTGCAGCGGTAATGGGTGTTGTCAAGTATATGTACTCTGACTTGGCGCCTCCAAAGTGCATTAAAGTTCGAGCATATAGCTGCCGCGGGTATATTGGTGCGTGATTGATCGTGTGTGGATTTAGACTTGATCGGTATGGACCTCTATGACCGAGTAAGCAGATTGGCCGCAAGCATGAGTGGAATTGCTTACCTACGCCTTTACTCCTTTTTTCTCCAAAGTGGAGCAGGTCCACTAGCAGAGACGAACGAACGTGGAAAGGTATGTGTGCCATGGACAGGTGGGCAAGCATGCGGTTTGCTCTAGGTGCCGCGGACTGATGGCCGTAAGTGGTAGTGACGGTGAGGAGTTCTTAGGTGGCTCTACAATACTTCAGTGGAGTCTGGCTCAATATGGTGCCGGTCGAAAAGAAAGTCGCGAATGGTACATCACCAAGCAGTTGTGAGGTACCTTGCAAAAAGGCATCTTCGCAGAGAACCGCCATGGTGCGTACACTTCAGTCCTTCCGCTCACCACTTCGGCTTTCGATCTCTTTCAAGATAACTGCCATCTCATCCATAAACTTCTTCCTCTGCCGACTTGGAGGGCTGTTCGGCCCCGTGATCCTCGATTCCCATACGACCGCCTCGCGAAGACTCGAGAGGATCTTCTCATACTGCTCGCTGAAGAGATCCGGGCGATGCGAATAGCCATACTGAATGAGACACCCAAGCTTCACATACAAAGCAGGTAGAGCAGCAACAAGCCAAGGCATGAAGCTTCGTGACGCAATTTGGATCGCACGATTGATGTTCTCGATCGCCGGGGTAGGACCATTGAATATCTTGCTGGTATCGAACTGCCCACCTAGTGCATGTTGCACCATCATTAGTGATAGCTCATAGCCTTCGTCCTTGAAAATGTCAATGCCTGAGCATGCAGGACATGTACACGTAAAGCCCCAATCACCAGCTCGCTTCTGCCTGGCAGCGCGTGGCATGGTTATCTGGAAGTACGAGATGGTCAGCTCAGCGCCTGCCGATATATCACGCAGAGAGTAGATGATCTGGGCACCGCTCGATGGATCGTAGTGTGCGTGCAAATTCGGCACACAGCTGTGATTGATGCGTGCCACAGTTGGGAAGAGAGCAACGGCCCATTCGGATCCCTCACGGCCCTCGGTCTTGGGTTGCTGGACACTACCTGCAGTCTTGAACCCATTGGCCTGGAATACCGACGAGACCCTGGCCATGTGCATAGCTTCCTCCTGATCGTAACCTCGCTCTGTGAGCTTCTCGACCATAGTAAACCCCTTCATGACATATGCGTCAGGCAGACTCAGCTGGCCGAAAGTGTCCTTGTCCTCTGCCGGCAGAGCCGAGTACTTCTGCCATAATTCCGGAAGGTCTTCACCCTGCGCTAGACTGAGCAGGGCACTGTCCTCCAAGACTCGCGTGTACGCTGGAATATCTTCAGTCGTGAAGAGCCCGAGCCCTGCTTTCGGGAGGTTGGACTGACGGACCTCCAGTCTTGGGAGTGGTCGTGTGCTCACATCAGAGCCACTCGTATCGACCTTGCGTGGTACTTCTGGTAGCGCTGATGTGTAGTTCGTTCGCAGGACATTCGCCGCGCTTGGCACTGTTCTGCCATTGTCCTTGCCAAACCCGACTGTGTGTGTCGGGCTCATCTTGACTGCGATTCACACATACATCAACAAAACATCAATCCAGTTCATCAAGGCTCACGATGTTGTCATTGACCAATGCGTTTGATGGTCTCGTGAAATTCCGCTACCTCAGGGACCGTCTGAAGAGCTCTACAAACTCCATCCAGGTCCAGCCCTTGGAGCACACCTGCATGCCCGGGTCGGAAGTCGAAACGCAGTTCCCGACAGTGTTTTGGCAACGACCTTTCACAGAGATTTCAAGACAACGTTGTGGCTTCGACAGTCGGAATGTATATGGCCGACGCCGTCCAACACTTTCTAACTAGTGTCCGTGCAATATGGTATCCTGCCTGGGGGTATGTACAAATCTGGCCAACTGGCCAAAGATCGGCAGGGACGATGCCTCTGCGGGACGTTTCACCAACCCAAAACGCAAAGCTCGGTTCTTCTTGCGTGTTGCGCCAGTCTCGTCTCAGCCTCACCATCACCGTGTCTCAGAAAGCACAGCGGGAATTGGGCGCGGCAGGGCTCAAACGCGCACGGTATGATATCACCGCCGACGTGAGCAGCAGGGAACCACTCGTGTCGTTTGCCTGGCAGTGCTGCGTCAACCCTTCGGCGCCGATATATGTATAGAGCTGCCCGCTACTACCAGGAAGTATCCCAAACTTTTCTAAACTCGCTCGACTTTTTTACCCCTCGAGCCAACATCCAGCGCAGCTTGCTTCAGCCCGTCAGCACGTAAGAGTGGTCTCACCGCATTCTGCCATTTTATTCTTTGGTGCTACCATTCAGAGCTCGCCCTTGGCTCTTACCACCGCCTTTTCCTGCATCTTCCCCGCGCAGCTGAACGGACGAGTACAGCGTGTGGCAGAAGGACATCCGAGCAAACAGCCTGCTAGCAGGGTCGAAGTAACTCCGTACACACCAGTGTCAGGATTCTTTCGCCAATCCTTTTCAGCCCCCAACACCAAACTACTTTACTACAGCCGCTCGCGCGCTGAGCAATTCCTTCGAAATGGCTATGAAACCCGTTCTCACTTCCCTGGGTATCCCCAACGGCAACAACGACGACGCCATGCCCGACAGCAGCAAAGTTGTTTCGCCTACGGACAGCGAGAATGCCGAGAAGAACATGGCGGCACTCGAGGAGTCCATGAATGGAAAACTCCAGATCACTACCAACACAGCATCAGAGACCGCTCCACCACAAGACTTTAGTTCTGACCCTCTATCCGCAACTGCTCTTACCTCTCCTCTCCACAGCATTAATTGGGATGCGGTTGGGGCCGGCAGCATCAATGGCATTGCTAACAACTCCTTCCCGACCTCGTGGGAGACTTCCAGCGCATCTCTTTGGGAGTCGTTCAAGCGGACTGGCCCACGATACCCACCCTCGCTGGAGAAGCTGATCTTCGACTACCACCACAAGCACGGCAAATCGTGGCAGCTAGCTCACGATGCTGGTGCTGGATCTGGCGTGTACTCGCCAGTTCTTGCCAGATACTTCCGTCATGTCCACGTCTCAGACCCGAACCCTACCGGACTCGCAACTTCAAGGCAGGCACTGAGTGCGTGGATGGCCGAGACGAAGAAGAGCAGAGGACGTTTCACATTCTCGAACAGCAAGGCTGAGCAGGGCCACGAGTCTGTTGCAGACAAGACTGTCGACATGGTGGTCATGATGGAGGGCGCCCACTTCACCAACCCTGAGGTGATGGTGCGCAGCGCAGCACAAACGCTTGCTTCGCAGGGTACACTCGCACTCGTCAGCTACAGCCCCGTCTGCCGCGTCACTGGCAACCCAGGCGCGAACGATGCTGTGCAGCGTCTCCATGCGGCCTGGGGTGCACAGCCGTGGGATGTCGTCTGCGGTGATGCCCGTGGCAAGAAGAACTTCAGCCAGGGCCTGGACTTCGTTCCTCTGCCCGAGGACATCTTCGACCCGACGAAGACTCGCAGAATCACCATCAATACCGCTGGCAAAGGCAGCTCGGCCTTCGCCAGCCTTGTACCTGGCGCCGCTGCCGATGCAAGCGACAACAAGGTCCGTGTCAACAGCGAGCGCAGGCAAGACTTCAGCTCGGAGAACGGCGATGACCAAGCGAAGGGTTGGCGCCAGGAGGTCGGACCCGAGTTCTTCCGCAGCATGACGGCTGCGCTGTATGGTCCAGGAGCCGTCACGCAGTTCGAGAAGCACTTCCAGGAGATTCAGAAGATTGTGCACGAGACAAGCCCGAACGGTATCATGATTACGGTTGAGTGGACTGTGGCTGTGGTCCTGGCGACGCGCAAGTAGAACCATCGTCCACGGCTTCGAGCGACACAGGCGACTGGCAAGCCTGAGCAGATCAGCCTTGATTGTTCATGTGTTCGAAAGTCTATATCTGTATGTATTGACGAGCGATGGCAGTCGAATAAGTTTATAGATATTGCCATATTAAATGACCGTCAAAAGTTGGGTCAGTCGACCACGTTTCCTACAACGGCGCGCCTGATGCCAACCAGCGTTGGTTGGCATGCATATCGCCTGCATTTCACAGAGGCTGTCGTAGGTCAGCCTGAAAGTGGTCTATTCGTTGTGCCTGCAGACTCACGTACCATCCGCTCGGGCAAACTACCAGCTTCGAGGACGCATGGTGTTCACGGCCGATCAATGCCGCTGTCTGGGCACCAAGATCACGAACAAACTGACTGATGACACCGTCTGCAGACCTCAACAATGCTTTGAACAGTATACGCCGGCTCTTCGCTTCATAGCCGACTGCCCGCCATCTCTTCAACGATTCCACGGGCCTGTCTCCGAAGTCCACGTTCTCGCCCCTCAGCACGCTGGAGCTTGTTGCGATTGCGTGCTGTCGTACCTGCATCAGAAGAAACAACACCTGCATAGACGAACACAATCGACTCCGACATCGTCTGCATGAGCTCATGGCGAGAGCTTTCAGAAAGCTTCAAGAATGGCCTCGAGCTGTGTGTCCTCGACGAGACGGCATCAGTCGACGGTTACTCAGATACGATGTTTAACAAGGCGAACGTCCTCCTCCCGGCGCTGCTTGGAGCAGCAGCGGCAACCACCAAACGACCGAATATCCTGTTTGTGTTGACTGACGACCAAGATGTGCATATGCAAAGTTTGGATTATATGCCGCTGTTGCATAAGTATATGATCAACGAGGGCACTACGTTCGACAACCACTACTGCACCGTATCAGTCTGCTGTCCTAGCCGTGTCAATCTGTGGACTGGTAAGCACTGATGGAGAACGGGTTTCTTCGATGCACGATCACTCCACGTTGCGCTGAGCGACCTTTCGAGCGCTTCGGGAATTCAATTACTGATCCTTGTGCTCTGTAGGAAGGGCAGCTCATAACACCAACGTGACGGATCTCTTTCCACCTTATGGCGGCTACCCTAAGTTTGTAAAGGAAGGATTGAACGAAGACTGGCTTCCAGTATGGCTTCAGGAGGCTGGTTACAATACGTACTACGTCGGGAAGGTATGTATTGATGGGTATAAAGTCCCTCATGGCAGTGGCATTGCTGACCCATTTACCCTTCTCTTCTGCAGCTGTTCAATGCTCACGATGTCGACAATTACGACGCTCCATACGTGAACGGGTTCAACTCTTCCGATTTCTTGCTGGACCCGTACACCTACGAGTACTACAATGGCCATATGACCCGCAACGGAGCACCGCCAGTCAGCTATGCTGGCCAGTACTCCCCCGATGTTGTGGCCGAGAAAGCGAATGATCTCTTGGACGAAGCAGTACTGCACCCTGAACCTTTCTTCCTCAGTGTAGCACCAATCGCACCGCATTCGAACGTCAAGTTCACCGCGCCTGCAAAGTTTGACACAGCTTTCTATGCTGAGCGACACGCGCATCTGTTCAAGGACTACAAGATTCCACGAACGGCAAACTTCAACCCGGAAAACCCGTCCGGCGTAGGATGGGTGCGAGACCTGCCGTTGTTGAACGATACTGTCATTGAATACCACGACGAGTTCCAGCGATCCAGACTGCGCGCTCTGCAGTCCGTCGATGAGATGGTAGAGCAGCTCATCAAGAAGCTCGAAGCTAAAGGCATTTTGGAGAATACCTACATCTTCTATACCACTGACAATGTAAGAGTTGCCTCAGTTAATCATCATCTGGTTGACACTAACCGACTGTTGTAGGGATACCACATCGGCCAGCACCGCCTCTCTCCTGGCAAAGAATGTCCCTACGAAACAGACATCCACATCCCACTCATCGTCCGTGGCCCTGGTGTTCCAGCCGGACATACCGCCGGCGTCATCTCTTCGCATACAGATCTTGCACCCACCATGTTGAAGATAGCAGGCAGCTCAGGCAGCAAGAAAGTCCCACTCGACGGCTTCCCCATTCCTCTGGACAAAGAGTCTCTCGACGCTCGCGAGTCTGGTGAGCACGTTAATGCTGAGTTTTGGGGTAGCGCCATACCAGAAGGCAAATATGGCAAGATCGGAAATGACCCGCTTCCTGCTGTTGGTGGCGGTATGGGTGATGTTGGCAATATTGCGGTTCGCAACAATACCTGGAAGGCGTTGCGGGTCATTGGCGATGGGTATAATATCCTGTACACCGTCTGGTGCTTCGGAGAGAAGGAGTTCTACGATCTCAGCGTAAGTGCCATTCAGCCTCCTTACCAGTATTACGTCTAACTATCGACCAGCGCGACCCACACGAAGTGTCCAACTACCTGGGAGCAGACTCAGTCGATCTCCAATCGGGCTACACGCTCGCAGGCCGACCCTTCAAGCACGTCCTCAATCGTCTCGATGCCCTGTTGATGGTGATGAAGTCTTGCAAAGGCAAGGAATGCCATGAGCCGTGGCAGACTTTGCACCCAAAGTCGAAGATCAAGACGCTCAAGCATGCTCTGGATTTAGACTTTGATACCTTCTACCACAAGCAACCGAAGGTCAGCTACACCTCGTGCGAGCTTGGCTATCTGGTTGATGCGGAGGGCCCGCAACATGTGCGCTCATGGGATGAGGATGAAGAGGAGGCTCCAATTGTCTATCAGGGGCCAAACGGGCCGAAGCAGCAGAGTTTCCGTTACTCGGGTCACTGGGCTTTGTGGACTTGAGCTGTTCCGTCCGATGGTGGCTCTTGCAATGGAGCGGCGTAATTCCACGGCACAGAAGAAGAGGAACACTGTTTGGTTCAGCAGATAGCGGAAACATGGGCTTAGCCAAGTATAGACAATCTATTGCTGAAGGTGCTCTATGCAAATGCTACTTCTTCCCCAGCTTGTTCTGTCTAGTGACAACTCCAACGAGCAATGATAACGCAGAGCATGCAAGATTCAGCCCTGTGCAGTATTAGTATAGCCATGCTGACAATCGCATTGAGGAATGCAATGACTTACACATAACCCTGTGGAAACTCATCACATACGCCGGCATCACGCGCTGGCGAAGGCCTTCGCTGATGGTCCAGAGGTATCTGATGTCGTCCAGAAGTCTGTGAAGAATCTACTGCGAGTGAGCATACAACGTTCTCGAGGAAGCTGGATAGAAGCACTTACCCTATCACTCCCCTTCACACCCTGTAAAGCTTCCTCCAAACCCGATTTTAGTCCAATCTGATAGGTCGAGCTCCCAGCACTCGCACCAGCAACAGCCCCAATGCTGAAGAATAGGTACATGCCTGATCCCGCAACAGCAATATCGCTCTCATGCACACCAGCCGCCATCCCAACGAACGCAGAGCTGGAAATCATGCCCGTAGCAAATCCACCAGGGAAGATGTACAAGCTCTCCCAAACTGAAGTATCCCCATTCCAGCGCAGAAGGCACAACAGCATACACCCAACGGACAAAATAGGCGCCAGCACGGTAGGATACTTATACCGCCCCGTCTTCCTGATCCAATAACCTGCGAGCAAACCACCAAGCGAGTTCCCAACGAACGCAGGAATAAGGTACGCCCCAGCAGCCGCAGTATCCGCATGCTTCGTCGCCTGAAAGTACAACGGCACGGACATCATCAGTGACATCTGCACCATAACCTGCAGTAGCACTATGAGGTAGCTCGTCGCTGTATCATAGTGCATGATCAGCCTAAGCGGGAAAATTGGTTCCTTGACTCGTTTCGCCGACACGACGAAGAGGACAGCGGATACAACCCCGGAGACCAGTATTCCGATGATGACAGGGCTGTTCCAGGGCAGTTTCTGACCGCCGACGTCCAAGGCGAAACAAGCAGCAAAGATGGTGTAGCAGAGGAAGAAAGCTCCGACGAAGTCGACACGTTTGAGCTTCTCCCATTTCGTGGTTTCGACTGCTGCATGCTTGGTGGGAAGTTTCAGACGCCATTGGACTAGGACGATGGCGAGTACGACTGGTGGGACTTGGATCAGGAACGCCCTGCACTTACATTAGCATGTCTTCAATGTTCTGTGTCGATTCATTCTGATATACTTACCACCGCCACCCAAGCGTCTGCGTAAGCAACCCTCCCAGAAACCCACCACAACTCCTCCCGGTCGTCTGGAGGATATTGACATAACTCCACAATGTCGCCACCTCGTGCAAAGGCACAAGATCAGTAATCACTATACTTACCATACTCACCATACCCGCACCTCCAGCGCCTTGGATAGCTCTGCCCGCAACGACCTGAGCCATACTCTGGCCTAAACCGCTACCCGCAGTACCGATGGCGAAGAGGATGTATGAGGCCTGCAGACAAGCTTTGCGTCCGTAGATATCGGCCATTTTGCCGTAGAGAGGCTGGGAAGGACCGTGTTAGTGCAATGCAGTATTATTGTGACGAGTGAGTGCGGTCTGGCGTACCTGAGCAACACACTGCGCCAATATGTACGCCGATATGAGCCAACTCCCACTGCTCAGATCGTCAAACTCAGAGGACACAGCGCCATAAGTCGCCATCACGAAACTCTGATCCGTCTGCGAGACGAACACCCCGAGCAGCAGCACGGAAAGCGTCGTGTACACTCCAGCGGCTCTAGGCTTGTCGTCGTGGAGCTCGTCGGCAGCTTCGACGTCGTCGGCGGAGCCATTATGGTGCTCCGCGGCTCCGCTGGCGTGCTGAAGAAGATATCAGCTCTGCTCTGCCTTGTTCTCAACGGGAGACTCACACTTATCGTCCTATACAAGTCCGGAGCATGTCCATCCGGCAGCAACGGCTCATACTCGCTGAGCGTACCATTTGACTCTCGCCTGCCATCAGCATCGAGTCCCGCGGCGGCCATCGTCACCTACAGACAGTGATGCTGACGATAACAAAATGCACTCTGTATCGAGCCGAGAGTCGCAAGGTCAACCTTGGCTCGGCCATAGTACAGTACCTTTGCACTCCCCACCGGCCCATCGCCTCCAGCCAACGGCTCTTCTAGCATTGCCGATTACCTCCAAGCTCACGTACGCCGTGGTAGCTCTTCTCAACCGATGGCACTGCTCTAGTGTCCGACACCGGCACCTCTCACACGTGGTTTTTAACAACCGCGTGCCGCGAGCCTCGTGGAAGCGATATGCCAAGTGCTTGCGCGACAGAGTGGATCCATAGCGTGCTCGACACTAGAGTGTGGTCCTGTAGCGTAGTTTCGATGGGGAGAAGAAATGTGAGATGTGGCGTCGGAATTACATCGCCGCGTGGAATCCACGTGGAAGCAAGCGCGTGGGAGTGAAGTAGAGTAGAAAATGGACCAGTAATATGCCCTCCGCTAAAGAACACTGTATCCAGAATGGATGTCGCTTTTCAACCCTCTCGAATTTCGTAACCCTCGCCCGCCCAAACCCTCGAAGCCCATCCGCAAGCCCCATCTCCACCCACTCCCCTGACTGACCGCTTAAGCTCCCCCCAAAGTAAAGCATCAACCCTCTCCCGCCCCCCAGCCGTAAAAACTCCAGCAACTTGACTCTCACGCATCCCATCCCCGTCTAATCGCCCGCCCGCCACTGGAGTTGCGGATCAGACCTCTCCGATCTGCGAACAGCTCGCTCATGGCAGTGGGGTGCTGCCGATGGCGTTTCTCTGGAAGCCACATAGGCAGCGGAATCCTCTCGTAGGATAGCATCCACCGTGCCGGGCGGAGGCAGGTCGGAGGCAGGTCGGAGGCAGTAGCCCCTCACGAGCGATCAGGCCGTCCCGGACTGCGAGCGCCTGTTCCCTCGCATGACGACGAAAGTTCCTGGAGCCTGTCGTGGCCAGATTGCCACGGCGCAGATACCGTGGTCCAGGTCCAACCGCGACTGATGCAGCGCATTCTCCATCCCGACCTCATGGCCATCGGCCACGCTTTTGGCGCTCGCACCGCTCGCCCTTATAGCGGAGACCCAAATGTTGAGCTGGTGATGCTGAGCCCGGCGCGCGAAGCTCTCGACGAGGGATGGGGAGTGCTGAGTGGTTGAGGGTGTGGAGGACATGCTGTCGCGCTCTCGGAGAGGCGACTCACGATCGACTCTTCGCTACTGCACCTGGATTCCCAGCTCCTACTTCTCCAAAGCACTAGGCGCAATGATAAGCACAACAACCAAACTAGCAATAATCAAAGCCGTCGCCACGAAAGAGACGAGGATGATGGTGCCGCGCGAGGCCGGGAACTTGCCGCGGATCACGTAGTGCTGGGACTCGAAGTAGCGGTGGAAGCCGAGGAGGAGGATGAGGATGGCTGTTAACCACCATTAGTATTGTTCTCTGGGTCGCAGAAAGCGTGACGGCAAGCCGATAAACTGTTCGAGATGCGATTGTACGGCTGGAAAGCGGCGAGAACGACCCTCCATGGCCATGATGGAAGATGTGAAATGGAAGTCACTCACAAATAGCCAAAAACGTCGCCCCCAACGGCTTGCCAACGTGTCTCAACCGATGCGTGTCGGCTTCAGAAACGTCGCGCTTCTGAATTTGCTCCAGTAGATTGTCTGATGCTGACGACGTATGCGGATTATCGCCTTTGGCGAGCGAGGTATTGAGGCGGAAGAGTTGCGTGACGGCGATCCCGATTGAGGCGAAGGAGAGGGAGGTGCGGAGCCAGGCGAGGAAGGTGCGTTCTGCGCAGGGAAACCGATTAGCACATCGCCGCGGAATAAGGCAACAGGTATAGGGGAGAGGGGGTTCGACGTACCCAAAGCAAGATGATCCCTCGCCACACTCCCCTTGTTCTCCAACTCCACACTCCCATACTTATCCACAAAACTCTTCCACCAGCTATCACTCTCCTCCTCCGTGCCGTCCGTACCCATACTCTGATTCCGGATAGACTTTCTCCCGCGCGGGACACTACTCCGCTTCCTCACCGTCCCCAAATCCGCCACCGGCACAAGCTCGTCTGCTGGTCCAATGTCCTCGTTATCCGTTCCCTCGTCTGTCGCATGTCCATGATCGTCCACTTCCGCTCCAGCGACAGTAGTCCCATACGTCTCCTGCCGACTCTTCCTCACGATAGCCGTGCTCTCATCAGCGCTGCTGCTCTCGCCCGCGCCATCCCCGTTGGTTGCATGCTCATCCCGCTCATTGCTGGCAGCCATTCGAGCCATGAGGCCGTAGCTACTCCGTCTCTCTGGTCTAGGCAACGAAGTGCCGGAGCTGAAACTAACGCTCTTCTGCGACGCCGGTCTTCTCAACTGCGGTGTCGCAGACAGTGCCGCACCAGCACCAGTATCGTGCAGCTGTTTCGCTCTTGGCGAAGCAGAAAAGGCGGTCGATGGATTCCCAGCAGGTGCACGGAAGATACCAGTATTGAAACTCAATCCGCCTCGACCTGGAGATTTCACTCCCGGTATTGAAGGCCGGCTCAACAGGTCGTCTGACCTATTCGGATCGCTCGGACCAGGTCGCGGGGTGGTGAGTGAGGCATCATCGGATTCTTCCTCAATGGCGGAGGATGAGAGGGCGTGGTTTTTCGAGTCCTCGTAAGCCAGACGTGAGCCGTAGAGTGGAGCCATTGGCATGAATGGAGCGTTGTAATCAGCCGGTGCGGCAGGGCGGTGTGGGGCGGGGCGAGGGAGGGGTAGACTATCTATCGCAAAGGCTTGGTAGTCGGGTCGATTTCTCAGATATAGGATGAGAAGTTCAATCCACAAGCCTCGAGCCGTCGTTGAATGCCGTGCTCGAGACCGCGGATGCGGACAGCCCACCGTACTGCCGTACTGTCCCTCGCGTACCTGAGCTCGTTGGTCGATTCGACGAACAGGCGCAGTACGTCCTACTACCACAGACCAGTGAACGTGGCACAAACGAGATAACTCTAACGAGAAGCTTGTTCTATTGAGTTCAGAGATCTAGTCGCCTTGTCACACGATATCGATCCAGGGCAGGAGCCATTGTTCAGTTCAGTAAATGCTTGCAAAAAAGCACAATGTGCTATGGACTTAGCCCGATGGCGTGCGAAAGTGGCGTGCATATTGCTGCAACAAAAACACCTTGAGATCGACCGGTTTACAGAGTAAAGTGGTCCTTCGATTCACAGCAGCGGCGATTTTGCTGAATGCCTGCCGTGGCGGTACTGGAACATGTAGGTACGAGGTATCGTTCTGGTACAACATGTAGTCTCGAAGCAGAACCACACCATCGTTCAGTCTCACTGGCAAAGTAAGTACATCTCGTTCATCCCCAACCTCATCTCATCATCTATGCAACAAGCACCAGTGCCCCATCCGCGGATCCGAATACCGCATCTTCGCCCGGAGGAACTTCTTGACGCACTCGCCGGCTGGGTAGCATCATCTCTGCCGCCCATTCAACACCTTCGCCAACCCCCTCAGCACATCCAGCGCACCCACCCCCTTCCCAACCCCC